>Ga0214923_10000294_pt1 | contig 76423 bp, 76 predicted proteins | sample LL1510_MetaG_FD_177993 | JGI IMG/M metagenome (GOLD analysis project Ga0214923, IMG submission 177993) | Freshwater microbial communities from Lake Lanier, Atlanta, Georgia, United States - LL-1510 | ecosystem: Environmental > Aquatic > Freshwater > Lake | place: USA: Georgia | collected...
TATAGAACTACGGGAAGTAAAAACCAACAAAGTGCTGAAAGCGGCGGCCTAAAATGCCGATGAGCTCTTAACTGGGGCGACAAAATCGCTCAGGAATTAAGGCGACCAAGTCGCTCAAAACTGACATAAACTCTTTACAGGCTTAGCTTTGAGCGAATGAGCTAAGAGCTTTAGAGGCTAGCCCAGAGAGCCGAAAAGAGATCTATGGTCATAAGATGTGTTTTTTTATTCCTCTGGGCTCAAATAGCTTGGGCTGGCAATTGTGTCGATAGCCTCGGCAGATTGTCTCCAGTTAAAGCCAGAAATTTTTCTGAAATTTACACCGAGCTCCAAACAGTTAATAGCAAGGGAAAAACGCGGCTTGCACTGCAGAGTGATTTCGATCCTTTCATAGACCCCGAAGGGGGGGGAGCCTGTGCTTCGACAACTGCATTTAATATTTTACAGGGGCTAAGATTAAAGACAGGCCAGTCTGAAATGCGCCCTAATAAAGTGTTGAAGAAAGCTTTTACCGCTATGCCTGAATTATTGGCAGGGCGAGTCACGAACAAACAAATGATTCAGCTCATGGATTATTTTGGGAAGTATTTCCCAAAACATCGCTTGGATGTTGCTTTTGAGAGGGCTCCTCAATCCCAAGCGGTGGGGGGAGATCCTCTCGGGCCCGTCTGGTCTAAGTTTCAGGAGAAACAGCTTGAGACCACTGACAATGAAATAAAAATGGTTGTTTACCAAGTTCATGATGATCAAGGAGAGCTTTTGGGGCGCCATTTCGTCGTATTGAAACGGAAATTAGAAGGCAATAAAGCAGCGGTGATAGATCCGAGCAAACCTTCAAAAGAATTTTTCTATGAGTTTATCGAAGAAGCTGCAGGCCCAGGCAAACCGCCTCTCACAAAGCTCGTTAGGCCAGACAGGGTCCCGCACAGCCTAGGCTGGGACTTCACTCTAGATACTATTTTTAGTATCAAACTTAGGGCTGAGAATCTTCCGTAATTTCCGTAACCGAAACTTTTTCTACGGTAATTTTCTCGATGGAGACTAAATATCTCTTCGTTGCATCAGGAAGATGGCCCCACATTTTAATTGCAATGTAGATACTCAAAACCGCAAAAGGGATCAAGAAGATGGGCCAAAAGAGCCAGCTTTTACCAACGAGGTAGCCCAAAGAAACCGATTGTAGACCTGTTCCTAAGTAAACAAATCCGTCCGTAATTCCTGAGGCGGTGGCCGTCAGTTTTCGTCCTCCGAAATCGGCAGCTGCTGTTCCTGACATGAGTGAGTGAATCGCGATCGAGAGCAAGCAAATAGCCACAGCGCAAATCCCCACACCGATGGGCGAGGTATTGAGGATAAAGCAGAGTACGACCGAGAATATTAGAATCAATATACCTGAAATCGCAACGGGTGGACTTCTTCGGGAATTAAAAAGATGATCCGAAGCATATCCGATTGCAAAACCACCTACGATGCCCGAGATACAAAGTAGTAAACCCCAATGGTGCAAGAAAAACTCAGCGCCTGGTTGTTTTACTTCTTTTGCAAAAATAAAATACCATTGCATGACTCCGTTACGAATAACACCGGTTGTAAACTCAACGACTGCAATCATCATGAGTACTGGATTTTTGAAAACCAACTTCAAAGTCTCAGCCATAGTGTACTCGACATGCATTTCTCCTGAAGAAGCATCGTGAGTGTCGAAGTCTTCAAAGTTTGCTTTGGATGGGGTATCCTTAATTAGCCAAGCATCTAAAAGAGTCCACACTAATAAAATTGTTGCGGGAATGAAGAAGACCAACCAAGTGGCGTCAGTCGTCTTACCCTCGAGAGCAAAAATTTGTCTGAAGTAAGACTGAAACTGGGTAGGCTGAGTTACTGAAGCGCTTGCAGCTTCTGCTATGGCTTGGCCCCAGTCAAAAGCAAAGTAGACTCCAAATGAAATCAGAGTTCCAAAGATGGCTCCAAAAATGCCTCTCTCCCGAACGTGAAACCAATAGGCTTTAACTTTGATGATAGAAACAGCTCCATAACTTTGGAAGAACATATTGAGCGAGTATAAGAGCGCGAATGAAACGGTAATATCGAAAGGCCATCGTTTATTAAGAAGGAGGTAAGTGACGACTCCCATGGCTATGTTGGCGATAGAAGATCCCACAGTGGCGATAATAATTCCGCGTTTGCCACCGATTTTGTCAACTAATGGGCCGTTCAACAAAAAAGATAGGCCATAAGTGATGGTGCCCGCTCCAAAAATAACTCCGAAAGCTTCTTTGTCCATCAAAGGACCTAGAGCATTTTTGGTAACGTTCAAGTTGTACCGAGCCATGTACAAAAAGGCATAGCTCATTCCCAACGGGAACCAGTTTACGAACCGACGGAACATGAATTTTCTACTGTGCTCGAGGGGGTTGTATTGAAAGTAGAGAGCAACAACAAAAACTAAAGTGAAAGCGACTAATGCAACTGCCATAGAGGCTCCTTAAAGTGACTGTAGGAACTAAATTGGAGCCGGTTGTATCTCTTTCTGAAAGGTGTGTAAACGGGAGAGTGGGAAGGTTGTCTACGATGTTTCGAGGGTATCAATACCCCAATGAATTCAGTAGGCTAGAATCTTTTTATCAAGTGGTGCCTGGAGAGAGAATCGAACTCTCACTCCCTTGCGAGAATTGGATTTTGAGTCCAACGCGTCTACCAGTTCCGCCATCCAGGCATAAATACAACTTCGGTGGAAGTATTGAAGACTTATCAAGACATTGACCGCTTTTCAATGGGTTAACTTGAAAAAATGGTTGTTTCACAATCTGTCCAATTGTTGCGTATTGCGTCTCGGATTCGAAAGTTGCTAAACTACAGGTATGGGAGCAAGCGGAACGTTGGTAGTGAATGTGTTCCTAACAAATGCACATAACCCAAAGATGTTAGTTAGACTCAGTAACATCACCGCTGCGCCGAATGATCTGTTTACCGACCAGTTAAAGAGAAAAGGAGCTGAATCATTGTTGTAAGATCAGTTGGTAGGCTTTGGAGATTGGTTTTCCAAGGAGAGATCTTCGCAGGGGTTGCAGTGAGCTCTTTCAGGGGTTCGCTGAAATCGTTTGGATAAATTTAGTTAGTTAGAGTGAGGGCTGGATTAGATTTAGGTCAGTTGAGCTTTAATGCCAACGCTAAACTGGCAGTCAGTATCGGTATACACTAATGGCTAAAGTGTTCAAATGACGTTGGTTAAAGTGCTTAAACCTGTACATAGATGAAAAGCTTTCTCCCGATTTCCAAATCGATCAAAAGCGCTAGGCCTGTGGTGGCTTAGCGCTTTTGTTTTTTAAAATGAAAAAGCCACTCGAAGGTCAATTCTACGAGCGAGCTGGGTTCCTCGCGCTGGAGCTTGGGCGGTAATCGATGATGATACGGTAGCCGAAAAGTCGTGGGCTATCGAGGCGCGATAAGATGGCATTGCTAAGGGGAAATCAAATGAAGCCCTCAATCGATAGTTTTGCCAAGTTTTGTTGAGACGGAATGTAAGGTTTTGGGTGATGGGTTCTGCTCCCGCAATCGCGGTTAAAGTTCGATTGTGATAAATCCCCACTTCAAGGTCTTTTTCGACATATTCAATTTTTGAAGTTGAGTTTCTAAAATCAACACCCGCTTTGATTTGGCAAGATTGTGAAGATGAATTGGCTTTGGTTTGAGATTCCGAGCTAAAAAGTTCAATATTGTTGAGTTGATCTAATTCCTTTGCAAGTTGATGTGCTGATGAGTTTTGAAAAGTAAATTTTTCTTGCAGTGCTGCTCTCAGTTTCTGGATGACTTGTATTTGAAGTAAATTTTCAATTTTTCCACGAACAAGCTGCGTGGCGAGAGCTTCACGCAAACTTGATTCTGCTCTCAGTTCGGTTGGCGCAGTTGAACTGGAAGAGGTTGAGAGTGTGGGAAGCCCACGATCTGAAATTTTTAAAAGCTGCTGCCAGTTTGGAGATTCTTCGGTTCCAAAAGCGAAGCTTTGCAAAAGTAATATGAGGGCTAAAAGCCCATGAAATCTAACCACGTCCCACCCACACCTCAGGCCCTTTAAAAAAGGGCTCACCTCGTTAGCAAAGAAGTGGCCAAGGATTGTTGGGCTGTATCGAGATTAGTAAGTTGTATAAGAGTTTAACGAACCGAAGATTTAGTGACTAAATTGGGCACTGTGCTTAGAACTCTATTGACCGCAGAGGCTTTAGGGATTCGGCGATTTGCAATTCGTTCAGTGGTTCGGGAAACTTCAGAATAGACCGAAGAAGCAAATTGGAAAATATTGAGTTTAGGCTGACCGTTTTTATCTTTTCCAAGATATACGATGTCAGACCCACCACCAAATCCAGCACTTATACCTGCTCCAGGAGCTCCCCCCATCATCTGTGCAAGGAAACTATCGAAAGCAGAAGAACCGCCTGCGCCATCGGCAGCGCCTCCCCCACCAGTTCCCCCATTTCCACCTTCCGAGTCGCTGCCATCCTTTCGGACAGAGGATCCACGAGAGCGAACCATGGGCGAGTTGTTCGGGTTGGTTTGAGGATTCATGGATGCTAAAGCTTGCTTGAGTAAGTCATCAGCTGATCCTCGGCCCGCGAGGGCTGAGCCCATCGATCTGACTCCTGAATTATCACTAGAGCCGTTGTCTTCTGAGCCTTCTCGATCTGCAGTGATGGTTTGAGCTGCCATTACATTAGGAATCGACTTTCCAGGTTTTACACTGGGTGGAATAGGGGAGTTTTTATTTTCAGCTGTTGCAGAACTTTTGTTCTCTTCAACTTTGGGTTGTTCGAAAGGCTCAACTTTGGGAGGGCCTTTATCTTCGGAAACAGCTCTTTCTTCTTTAGCCATTAGCTTGCTTAAATCAGGTTTTTCGCCATTATCATCTTTGGCCACTTCCATTTCCGGAAGTTTAAAAGGTTCAGCTTGGGGAGGCGGAGCATCCAGCTTTTTCTTTTGATCTCCATTTTGTGCTGCGGAAGCTGCGTTTTGAGCACCTTGAGCGCATTGTTGCATAGCCATTTGCATCATCATCTGTTTTTTAGCTGGGTCGGGCTCTTGCTGAGCTGCTCTCATTCCCATCATACATCCCATCATGGACATGGCGGCTCCTACACCAGCTAGAGCTTGGGCTGCTCCAGCGGAACTGGAACGGTCCGTGTCTTGTTGCTGTTGATTGAGCTGTTGGGCTTGTTGGTCCGTAGGCATTCCAACTGCGGCGTTAGCGTAAACAACAGAATTTAAAGGAAATAAAAGACTAACGATAGTTAGCTGACTAAAAAATCGATATGTCCTAAACGATGACTTCAAAACTTGCCTCTTTGATAAAGATAAGAGTGCAAGCAAGAGGCCAGATAATCCTTAAAGAATACAGTGACTTAGAATTCAACTTTCGAGTAACTTTTAATCACTTGTCTGAGACTTGATCAGGCGGGGTGATAACGGGGTTATTTGACTTTTCATGGCCTTTTAGCTAGGGTGCAGAGCTTTTAAGAGGTGAAATATGGCCACTCACGCATCAGCAGCCAAAGCAGCTAAACAAGCTGTTGTTAGGAATCAGAGAAACAACCAAGCTAGAGCTCGTTTTCGAACGATTGTTAAAAATCTTCGAACTGCGATGAAAGCTAAATTAGGCAAAGATGCAGAGAAAACTTTGCAGCCCTTGCTCAACGAAGCTCAAAAAGTATTGATGAAAGCTGCAAGCAAGAATTTGATCAAGAAGAAAACCGCTTCTCGATATGTTGCTCGCTTAAGCCAAGCTGTTCACAAAGCTACCCGAGCTTAACAGTAAGCGCCTTCATAGCGGGGGATGGAGGGGTCAATTTCGGTTGACCAGCTATCGATCCCGCCTTTCAAAACAAAAATATTGGTAAAGCCTCGATCTGCTAAGAAAGATGCAGCGTCGAGGCTTCTCACTCCAAAGTGACAATAAAGTAAAACGGGTTTGTCCTTTTCCCAAGTTTCAAGAATTTCCTCTAAAAGCTCCTCAGTTAATGGCACCGATTTAGGGATGGATCCCCATTGAAGTTCCCATTTCTCTCGAACATCTAAAATAGAAATCGAGGATTTATCATCGATAAGTTCAGTAGCTTCTCGGGCTGAAAGATGCCCGACTCCAGCAGAACGACTCACCATTTGTAGTTCCATAAAAACGACTTGAGGGGGAGGTAGAGAATGTTCAGCGACAAAAGCTTTCAATGGCTGCATTTTTTTTTCAGAGGATAGATTGATTGCGTATCTCTTCTGAATGAAATCAAAAAAATCGGGGTAAAGCTCAGCTATTTTGATGAGCGAAGAGTTTTCATCGATAGGCGGAAGCTCAGATTTTTTAAAAAAACTACGAATTTTCTGGCTAAAAGTGCGAGCCATTTATCGTTTGTAGTCCATGTAGTTCATAATGTGCTTATCTCTATCTAGAACTGAGTATTCATATTCTTTAGTGTGATAGAGGCACTCCGTTGGGCAAACGGAACTGCAAAGGCCACAGTAGCAGCAAAGACTCACATCGATTTCGAAACGTTTCAAATCTAGGGTCTTTTTAACGCCGCCTTTCGTGAACTCGGCAGTAGACGAGGCCTCTTTTTTGTCGGCTTCAATGTAAATGCAATCCACAGGGCAAACCACTGCACACTGTTTGCAGGAAATACAATCATCGACATCGTTGAAAAGAAGCCCACGAGAGCCTAGAGGGAGATGATCTCTAGTTTCCGGATACTGAATAGTGATATCCCCTTTTGACTGTACTTTCCAAAATACTTTGAAAGTGATGCCCATCCCCTTAAATGTCGTGAGGGCCGCGTCTTTTACCATGCCTAAGTAATCTGTGAAGGTCATCGGTCTACCTCTCCTAAAACGATATCTAAGCTACCAATTGTTGCAATTAAATCAGCTACCATCACCCCTTGGCTCAACTCGTTGAGTGTGCTGATATTCATAAAACAGGGGCTCTTGCAGCGAACTCGGAACGGTTTCCCCGTTCCATCTGAGATGATGTAAAAACCTAACTCTCCTCGAGGACACTCCGTTCTTGAGTAGGCTTCGCCTGCTGGGGGCTTAATCACTTTACCAACTTTGGCTCTATGAGGGCCTTCGGGAATACCATCGATCAATTGCTCGATGATTCGAATGCTTTGAATCATCTCTTTCATTCGAACAATATGACGATCCCAACAATCGCCGAGAGTTCCCATTTGACCAGTACCTACAGGAATATCAAATTCTACTTCCTTATAGATAGAGTAGGGGTGTTCTTTTCTAAGATCCCACTTAAGTCCAGCCCCGCGGAGCATGACTCCGGTTAAACCGTAAGTATGGCACGTTTTGAGATCAATGACTCCGATGTCGCGAGTTCGTTCCACGAAGATTTTGTTATATGTAACTAAGTTATTGTACTCTTCAACTTTGGGTTTGAAATACACTAAGAAATCTTTGATCTGTTGAACAACATCTGGAGTGATGTCTCGGTAAGTTCCACCGATCCACATGTAGTTGTATAGTAGACGCGCTCCTGAAATTTTCTCGAAAATGTCCAAGATCATTTCTCGATCACGGAACCCATACATGAACGCTGTGAAAGCCCCCATGTCCAAGCCATAAGTGCCATAGGACATCAAGTGGCTTGCGATTCGTTGTAGCTCAGAAATGATAACTCGAATGTACTCAGCTCTTCGGGGGACTTCGATTCCAAGCATGCTTTCGACTGCGATCGCATAACCCATAGAATTATTCATTGAGGCTAGATAATCGAGACGATCGACGTAAGGAGATACAGCAATGTAGTCCGAAGCTTCAGCATGTTTTTCAAAACAGCGATGAAGATATCCAATTTCAGGTTTGGCCTCTTTTACAATCTCTCCGTCAGTTGTAACAACGACGCGCAAAACTCCATGAGTACTTGGATGTTGCGGGCCCATGTTCAAAAGAAGTTCGTCAGTGCGAAGTGTTTCTTTGAGTTCTGCAGTTCCGGTGTTGTTAAGTTCGTTCTGCATTAGTGAGCTCCTCCTTCGGTTGGGGCTCCATCTTCAAAAAATAGAGGGACCGGCATTCCATTGTAGTAATCGGGCGTGACGTAGTCTTTCCTCAGTGGAAATCCCACCCAATCTTCTGGGCATAGAATTCGGCGGTGGTCAGGGTGATTTAAGAATTGAATTCCAAACATGTCGTAAGTTTCTCTCTCATGCCAGTTGGCCGCTTTATAAAGGTCGGTAACACTCGCTACTTTGGCTTCGTCCGTTCTGGGCAGATAAACTTTGAGAGGAACAATCATCTTATGAGTGTACGAGCCAGGGTGGTAAACCACGCACAACGCGGGCAGGGCTGGGTAGTCGACTCCGCTCACCATATGGAGGGTTTCGAAGTGAAGTTCGTCCCTTAGAAACTTAAGAACATCGTGGATCGCAGAAGGATCTACTTTGATGCTCGCATCCGGTTTAGTCTCCTCTTTTCCGAGAATACCTTGAGGGAACTTTTGGGAAAGACTCGTGAAAATATCTTCAAATGTCATGCTTGTTTCCTTGCAAATCCAATAGGCCCTAAAGCTGCTTCCTGAACTTTAATTTTTTTCTGAAGCATCATGACGGCTTCGATGAGGGTTTCTGGTCTGGGGGGGCAACCGGGAACGTAAATGTCTACGGGAACGACCCTATCCACCCCTTTTAGAACATGGTATCCCTCTGCCCAATAAGGACCACCCTTGTTTGAGCAACTTCCCATAGAGATAACCCATTTGGGGTCAGGCATCTGTTCATAAAGCATTCGAATTCTGGAGGCCATTTTGAGGGTTACTGTACCTGCTACAATCATCAAGTCTGCTTGACGCGGAGTGGCTCTAAAAACTCCACAGCCAAAGCGTTCCAAGTCATAATCGGCTGCTCCAGTCGCCATCATTTCAATCGCGCAACAGGCAAGCCCAAAGGTTAGAGGCCAAAGTGAATTACTTCGCCCCCAATTAAGGACATCATCCATCGTTGTCATTACTACGTTATCGCCTGGGCCCACGGGGATCCCTCCTTAGATAATTTTGAGCGATAGGACATTAGCAATGGGAAATCAAAATGGCAAATAAAAGCGGTGGGTTTTGTGACAAAAGCAAATTGGACCAAAACCGATCCAAAAAAGAGGTTTTTTAGAAAACGCAGTCTATTTTTTAAAAAAAACGTTTTTTTAAAGAAATGGGGCAGAGATTGGTTTTATCGACGACACATATGAACGTGAGTGAAATTGGCTTTCCAGAAAATGTAAATATGAAAAGAAAAAAACAATTAATGCCTTGATTCAAAATTATTTTTGCGTCACACTTGAGTTAGAAGTCGCAACTTATGGCGAGTGCGGCTAGGTAACATCACAACCATTAACTAATAAACAGGGGATGTCATAATGGCTACAAAGAAAAGAAAAAAGGCTGTTAAGAAGGGCAAAAAGAAAACTACCAAGAGAAAGGCAACTAAGCGTAAAACCGCTAAGAAGAAAAAAACCCGTCGGTAGTTAAATGAAGTGGGTCTTAAGGCCTATACGGCTTTGAGGCTTACACGGTTGTTGTATCTAGTTTGGTGGGTTAGTGAATGCGACTCTTAGAGTTGATTCATTAACCCAACAATTTTAGAGCTAATTGGGGTGTTGAATTAGCTTGTGCCAAGATTGCAGTTCCTGCCTGACTTAAGATGTTATATTTCGTTAGTTCGGATGTTTCATGAGCAATGTCAGCATCCCTGATTTGAGAGAAAGCGGCTGAAGTATTTTCCTCGTAGTATTTGAGGGCAGAGATACTTGAGTTTAGTCGCGATTCTCCGGCTCCAATTTCACCTCTTACATCAGCAATTTTGTCCAAAGCTCTTTGAGTTTGCTCAAGAGTCCCACGCGCTCCGTCTGCATCCCCAATTTGGAAATCAGACAATCCGAGAGTGCCGAGATTTACTTCAAAGTTGGAGGACACTAAGATTCTATCTTTTTCTTCACTGTTATTGGGGCCGACTTGAATTAAAATCTCTCCACCTTCGCCATTGAGTAGTGGACGTCCATTGAAGAGGGTGGTTTCAGAGATTCGATCCAACTCTAGCTTCAACTGTTGATACTCTTTATCGAGGTAGAGTCTTTCTCTATCTCCGTTAGTATCGGAGGAAGCTTGTGTGGCCAACTCTTTCATTCGGATAACGATATTCGTCATCTCGTTGAGAGCACCATCTGCTGTTTGAAGGACGTAGAATCCGTCATGAGCGTTCTTGATGTTCTGATTAGTTGCTCTCATTGTCGCTCTTAACGATTCTGAAATCGCAAGGCCTGCCGCATCGTCCATCGGACGATTGATGCGAGAGCCTGAACTCAAGCGATTCTGAGTCGTTTTAAGAGAGTCTTGAGACTCCTCTAATCGGTGCTGAGAAGAAAGTGACTGTACGTTTGTGTTAATACGAAGACCCATATATCCTCCATTGAAATCCCTTGCGCGTCCAGCGTCTTACAGTCTCCTTACTGTAAGGGAACATCTTGTTCCGGGAATGAACCTTCTTGATTCGTGAGCTACAGTATTTACTGCGCTCACAATTTATTTCGTCAGATTGTGAAAGAAGATTAAGAAAAAAATGAAGAAATGTGATTTTTTTTGTGATGCTTCGAATTAAGTTGACTCTTTTTGATTTGGTTTTTGGATTTAAGTATTTGAAATTATGTGCGAATTAATATTTGGTTGAAAAAAACAAAAAAACTCAAAAAAATCCACATAAACAGCAAAATTCACATTATTAGTTTTAAAATTTAATTGATATAATTTTGCTACACATGAAAAAAAGAATACTTTTAATCGACGAGAGTGTGACTGTTCAAAAAGTTGTTTCACTTACTCTGGGCAAAGGAGCCTATCAGGTTCTCTATGCGAGGAATCGACAAGAGGTCATTAAAACCGTGGTCGATAATCCAGTTGATCTCATACTTCTCAGTGAGAACATTCCTGGTCTTGCGTGGCAGACTTTTCCCAAAGAGCTAGAGTCTTGGTTAGGAAGTCCCAACAATGTTCCTCCAGTAGCGCTTATTTCGGGGCAGGGTATCAAAGAGGCAAAGCATTACATGGGAGTTCTAAAGAAGCCCTTCACACCCCAGAGTTTACTAGAGCTTACGTCGAGCCTTCTAGGCAGCAATAATGATGGTGGGGATGAGATCACAAATTTGGATACTTTTCAGCAGGCCAACGGGGATGAGCTAAAAGAAACATTCAATAGAGCTTTCGCCGATGAGGCTGCTCTAGTGAATCAGACTTTAGCTGAGCAGAGTCCAATTGAAGATATGCCCTTGCCAAGAACAGCAGCAGAGTTATGGCAAAATGATGTCTCTAATGAGAGGGCTCCGCAGCGTGTGCCTGGCAGCCCAAAAGAGCGCACTGCGGACTTGTGGGGAACTCATCCATCGCCGGCCAAGCCACTTTCGGAGGAACACAACATGATGCAACAGGAAAACCCACTCATGACCACTGAAGACTCGATGGCTTACAAATCGGCCTTAGAGCATGAAGTAAAATCAAAGTTGCAAAATCAGGATCTTTATCCCATGGTGAAAAGGGCATTAGATGAGATTTTGCCCCCCATGGTCGAGAAGTTGGTTCAAGAGCGTTTGGATGCGCTGCTTAAAGAGCATGAGGAGAGTTTAGCTTCTTAAGTGGTGTTTTTTGTCCAAAGTTGTACCTCAAATTTTTAAATTCCCTTCTGTTGATTCGACGAACCTTATTTTGAAACAAAAGGCTCTCCAAGGGGCTTTTGAGGGCACGGTAGTGGTCGCCAAGGAACAGACCTTGGGGCGCGGGCGGACCGACCGTTCTTGGTATTCTCCTCAGGGTGGGCTCTATTTTTCAATTCTTCTAAAACCTACTCAATCACTTTCGACGACAGATCTTCCTCTTCTGGCCGGACTTGCTATGTCTCAAACAGTGAAGACCTGTCTTAGCCCTGAAGACTCGGTCGGGGTAAAGTGGCCGAACGATTGTCTCTTAAATGGGAGAAAAGTGGGGGGAGTGTTGTGCGAAGTTGTAGGCGGGGCTAATGATTCCTCTGTGATTGTGGGAGTAGGGATCAATGTGAATATCCCTGTTGAAGACTTGAAACCTTTTGAACATCGTCCCTTCAAAGCGACTTCGATGTTCGCAGCCTCATCGTGTGTTCCACTTGCTGTTGACCTAGTTTTAGAGAAGTACTTGGAAATATTCTTCGAACTTTATCGAGATTACTTGTCGCGAGGTTTTAGTTTTGTAAAGAAACTTTGGGAACAAGAGTGCCTTTTTTTGGGTAAAAGTCTGGAGCTTCGAGAGACCGGACTTCCTGAGGAGAGTACACAACCTACCCAAGCCATTCGTGGAGTTTTTCTTGGGATTGATGAAAGAGGAGCCCTCGTGTTATCCCAAGACTCAGGTGTGAGTAAAAGTTATGTCACGGGAGAAATCACATGTTACTGGCCATAGATGTCGGGAATACACAAACTTCCTATGGGGTTTTTAAGAGCTCTCGATTGGTTCATCACTGGCGAGGCGAAACAAAAGCTGTTCGCTCAGTGGATGAATATGCCAGTTTTTTAATTCCGCTTCTTCAAAATGCCGGAATCGAATTTAAAGAATTTGAAGGAGTTGCTATTTGCTCTGTCGTGCCGCCGGTCAATTTTAACTTAAAAAAATTCTGTGAAACTTATATCCAGAAGAGCCCGTTTTTTATTTCTCACTCAAACAGATCCTCTTTTTCCATGAAGGTAGATACCCCGAGTGAAGTGGGTGCTGACCGGTTGGCTAATACAGCCTATGCTGTACAGCACTTGAAACTTCCTGCTATTGTTGTGGACTTAGGAACCGCAACGACTTTTGATGTGATTACAGAGGATAAAGTGTATCAAGGAGGAATTATTCTTCCTGGCATCAGTATGGGAGCCGAGGGGCTCAGTCGCAAAACATCTTTACTCCCTCTTGTCGATACCGATTTCCCAAGATCGGTCATCGGGAAAAACACAGTTACTTGTATTCAGAGTGGCATTCTCTTTGGTTATTGCGATGCTATTGATGGCTTACTTAAGCGAATTCAAGATGAACTAAAGTCTTCTTGTGAAATTGTTCTGACAGGAGGAATAGCTCCGCTGATTCATCGACATTTAAGGGCTAGCACGAAGTTTCTACCCAACCTTACCCTCGAGGGGACGGAAATACTTTACCGCGAAAACATTTGACCGCACATTGTTTGTTGTTTCGTGTATCCCGTCCAGAATACATCCATGTTGAGTGCCCCTTTTTGTTATCGACGTAGTTGAAGAATTCATTCCACGCAAGAGTGAGGAAGATTTCTAAGTGGCATACCCATTGCTTTTCCTCTCTCGTGGATAGCTTCCCTTTGCGAGGGCTTCCAAGTTGTAGTTGTGATGTTGGTTGAGGTTGAAGATGAAGTTGAACTTGAACATATTTATTGTCTTTGCTGTTCTGTTACTCGGAGCAGTAGAATCTAAAGCCGAAACTCTTATACCCGTTTCGAGAGTGACCCAAGTCGCTCGAACCGGAGCTGTTCCTACAGCTACTCATAGCCCAGTTGCTAATAGTAATTTAAATCCAGTTTATCCAAGTCCCTATCCCTATCCTTATCCTTATCCATACCCCTATTATGGAGCCCCTAGATTTAGCTCTTTTAGTTTTGGTTTGAGTATTGGTGGATTTGGTGGTGGCCGCCCCTTTTTCGGCAGATGTGGCCGTCGAGCCCTTGTGAGACGTTGTGCCCGACCTGTCGCCCGTTGCCGTGCTCGAAGACGTTGCTACTAATCTATAAGCTGTGATAAAACGATTCCCACTTCATTTTCAAATTGGATAAGAAAACGAAGCTGGGTATCTTTTTATGGAACACTACAATTTTGAAGAGTTAAAGCGAAACACCAAGTCCCTAACTGAGCGATTTGAAACGCTTAGGGGGAGACTTTGACGTTGAAACTAAACGTTTAAGAATCTCGGAAATTGAAAATCAAGAAGCTCAAGAGTCTTTCTGGCTCGACCAAAAAGCTGCTCAAAATATTCTAAAAGAAAAAGCCCTTCTCCAATCCACAGTGGGTAAAGTCGACAAAGCTCGACAGAAACTTGACGACACTCAAGCCCTCATTGAATTGGTAGAACTAGAACCCTCTCAAGAAAATGTGAAAGAAGTGGCTACAGAAGTTCAAACTCTGGAAAAACAGATCCGCGACATGGAGCTCTCTCAAATGTTGTCGGGCTCAAACGACTTTGCAGATGCTTTTGTTTCTATCAACGCAGGTGCTGGTGGTACGGAGGCCCAAGACTGGGCGCAAATGCTCATGAGAATGTATGTTCGCTATTCTGAAGATCAAGGCTTTAAAGTGAGTTTGATTGACCAACTTCAGGGTGAAGAGGCCGGCATCAAATCAGTTACTTTCTTGGTTCAAGGTCCTTATGCATTCGGTCTTTTGGGCGCTGAAAACGGAGTTCACCGCCTTGTTCGAATCTCCCCCTTTGATTCGAACAAGAGACGACACACCTCATTTGCTTCTGTGTTTGTCTATCCTGATATCGAAAAGGATATCGAGATTGAAGTGCTCGATAAAGATCTTAGGGTTGATACTTTCCGAGCAGGGGGAGCTGGAGGTCAGCATGTTAACAAAACCGACTCAGCTGTCCGGTTGACTCATATCCCCTCCGGAATCGTTGTCTCATCGCAAAATGAGAGGTCTCAACACCAAAATCGTGCGATGGCGATGAAAATTTTAAAGGCCAGACTTTATGAAAAAGAGGTTGAAAAAAGAAATCAAGAAAAGAAAGCGGTAGAAGATTCCAAAATGGATATTGCTTGGGGCAGCCAAATTCGCTCCTATGTGTTAGCTCCTTATCGCCTATGCAAAGATCATAGAACTGAATTCGAAGTCGGAGATGTCCTCTCCGTGCTCGAAGGCAAATTACAGCCTTTTATTGAATATTATCTTTTGAACAAGGGAACGAAATGAAAATTTTAATCTCCAATGACGATGGCATCGATTCTCCAGGTATTAAAGCACTTGCTGAAGCGGTCAAAGATCTCGGTGAAGTTTTTGTAGTAGCCCCTCACAGAGAGAGAAGTACGGCGGGCCATAGTCTCACACTGCATAAGCCATTACGGATCCACGATTTGGGAAATAACTACTTTTCAACATCAGGAACTCCGGCCGATTGTGTTTATTTAGGAATAAGAGAGATTGTTAAAGGTCGACCGGACCTTATTTTGTCGGGAATCAATCGGGGGGCCAATTTGGGGACCGATCTCTATTACTCGGGAACTGTTGCAGCAGCAAGGGAAGGGGCTTTGATGAATATTCGAAGCTACGCTTTTTCTCTTGTGGATCTCTCATTGACCATTCCCAATTCCCCACGAGAAAAGTTGCGATTTCCAATGGCTGCTCAGTGGGCTAGAAAAGTGATCGAAGAAACGCTGAATATTTCTTTCCCTGCGCATTCGCTTTTGAATGTGAATATTCCCAACTTGGAATCGGAGAAAATCAAAGGGCTCAAAGTGGCTAGGCAGGGGTTTCGGTATTACAAAGATGAAGTGACAAAACGAACCGACCCTCGTGGTAGAGAGTATTACTGGATTGGGGGGCCTTATAAAGGTTTTGAAGAAGATCCCCTTTCTGATTGTCATGCGATTGAGGAGTCTTTTGTATCCATCGCTCCCATCAACATTGATTGTACCCATAATCAATTTTATACGACACTCCAAGAATCGCTTTAAGCTTAAATCCTGACCGAGCTGTGATAGAATTGAAGTCGCTTTTCGAGTGCGTTTTCCCATTACATTTTGCTGAATTTTAAGAAACTAAAGACCTTGAGGGGGGCCTTATTGCCATGTGGAGATATGTTTTTTACATATTCTTCTCATTGTTATTTTTCCTCGTGGGTTGCGCAGGGGTGCAATCTCGCTATCACGAGGTTAAAAAAGGCGAGACCAAGCAAAAAATAGCTGCTCGTTACGGAGTCGCTCTAGCAGAATTGGAAAAGGCTAATGAACACTCGGCGAAAGGTATCAGGGTGGGAGATAAGCTTTACATTCCATTTGAGACGATTCCCGGTTGGAATGAGGGGGATGATGCATTGGATGCTGACAGCGGAACTCAAAGGGATGTCGCTAGTTTAAATCCTCGGTTTATTTGGCCGGTTTTAGGTAAGATGAGCTCTCTTTTTGGGAGAAGGCGTGGGGAAAACCATGAAGGGATTGATATCGCAGCTCCTAAAGGGACTCGAGTCTTGGCTGCCCGCTCGGGCCATGTGATTTACACGGGCAATAGGATTTCAGGCTATGGAAATATGGTGATAGTTCGCCATCCTGACACTTTAGCCACGGTCTATGCTCATCTTTCAAAAATTAATGTGAAAAAGGGTCAGTTTGTTTCGAAAGGGCAATTGGTGGGGCGGGTAGGGGAAACGGGTCGAGCCACTGGTCCCCATCTTCATTTCGAAGTTCGTGACCGGAGCCGTCCAAAGGATCCTTTAGCTTTCCTGCCAAGGGTTAAGACACACCGCAACTAATCATGCAAAATACTTCCCATCTTAAGGTTGACTGACTTAAAATAACGGACGAAAGTACGGAGCCGTTAAATGAAGAAGGATATACTTTTTCTATGTCAGAACACTCACTTACAGTATCAAGCGCCGAAGCCGACTTGAAAAATGTAGCATTCACGACGCGACTTGAAGATTTTATCAATTGGGGCAGAAAAAACTCTCTGTGGCCGCTGCCTTTCGGAACCGCTTGCTGTGCAATTGAATATATGGCGACAGTGGGAAGCCATTACGATGTTTCTCGGTTTGGCGCGGAAGTTGTGCGCTTTAGTCCCAGACAAGCTGATTGTCTGCTTGTTTTGGGAACTGTAGTTGAGAAGATGGGACCCGTTTTAAAACAGGTTTATGATCAGATGCTAGAGCCCAAGTGGGTTATTGCTGTTGGAGTGTGTGCTTCAAGTGGTGGTTTTTACCGGGCTTATCATGTGATGCAAGGAATCGATAACATCATTCCTGTTGATGTTTATGTTCCCGGATGTCCGCCCACTCCTGAGGGGATTATTTTTGGTTTGTTGAAGTTACAAGAAAAGATCAAGAAGGGGGGCATCGTCCGTGCAAGAGACCGACACAAAATTGCTCGCTAATGTTCTCCCCAACCTGCCTGAGTCGATACAAGCCGCAATTGTAGCTGTTGAAGACTTTAAAGGTGAAACGACTGTGACTCTTAAACGAGAAAGTGTGAGAGCAGTTATTCAATTTCTGAAGACAGATCCCAATTTTCGTTTTGATGTCATGATGGATCTCTTCGCCATGGATTACCTCAAATACAGCTCTGAGCAACCTGAGAGATTTGCTGTGGTTTATTATTTGGTCTCGTTACTTCAAGGGCGAAGAGTGCGTCTCAAAGTATTTGTCCCGGAAGAAGATCCTACCATCGATTCTATCCACGACATTTACAAAGCTGCCAATTGGTTTGAGAGAGAAGCTTGGGACCTTTACGGCATTGTTTTCAACGCTCATCCCAATCTTATCCGAATCCTATGTCATACAGAGTTCGTTGGGCATCCTTTAAGAAAAGATTATCCTTCCGATCAATATCAACGACTGAAAACAGCAGCACCTTCGGAGGGGCTCTAATGCACACGACACTGACACCCCCTGAGTCTGCAAAATACTTAAGACTCAACTTAGGCCCCTCTCATCCAGCGACTCATGGAACTCTTCGAGTACTTGTTGACCTTGAAGGGGAAATTATTCGCGACATGAAGCTTGAAATTGGTTATCTCCATCGCTGTTTTGAAAAAATGGCCGAGACCCATACATGGAACCAAGTCATTCCTTTCACAGATCGTCTGAACTACGTTTCAGCGATGATGAACAACGTGGGCTATGTGAGGTCGGTAGAAAAACTCTTGGGCGTTGAGCCCACTAAGCGTTGCCAGCGAGTGCGAGTGATTCTTTGTGAGCTTTCCAGAATTATTGATCACTTAGTTTGTATCGGTGCCAATGCTGTCGACTTAGGTGCACTGACCACTTTCTGGTATTTTTTTAGAGAGCGAGAAAATGTTTATGACCTGTTCGAAGCTCTTTGTGGAGCAAGGCTCACAACCAGCGTAACTCGCGTTGGTGGAATGTACAAAGACCTTCCCGAAGGCTGGCTTGAGTGGTGCAGAAGAGTGGTCAATCATTTACCAAGAACACTCGACGATGTTGAAACACTCTTAACAGCCAATCGCATTTGGATCGATAGAACAAAAGGAATCGGCGTAATCTCGAAAGAGAGCGCTTTGGATTATGGCTTCACTGGGCCTTGCCTTAGAGCCACTGGCATTCCTTACGATATCCGAAAAGCGATGCCTTATTATGACTACGATAAATTCGCTTGGGATGTTGTTACTGAAACGGGTGGAGACACCTACTCGAGATATTTAGTTCGCATGGGCGAGATGAGACAGAGTTTAAAGATTATTCATCAGTGTCTAGATGATATGCCTGGAGGATCGATCAATATCGATGATTGGGCAGTTGTTTTACCACCGAAAGATCAAGTCTATAACAGCATTGAAGGGCTTATGGCCCATTTTAAATTAATCATGCACGGTATCCGTCCTCCTGCGGGTGAGGTCTACGACTGTACTGAAGCTGCAAACGGAGAGCTGGGATTTTTTATTTCTTCAGACAACCAGGGAAGACCCTATCGAGTACGAGTGAGACCCCCTTGTTTTGCGATCTATCAAGCTTTTCCCGAAATGTGCATCGGGCAAACCGTGAGTGATGCAGTGGCTACTTTGGGGAGTTTAAATATTGTCGCAGGGGAATTAGACCGATGAGTATCAGTTTTACTCCAGAAAATCAGAAGCGATTTGAAAAGATTATCGCAAAGTACGAAACTAAAGCGTCGGCTTTGCTTCCAACACTTTGGCTCGCGCAGGAACAATTTGGGTTTTTAAGCTCTGAAGCGATGGACTATGTGGCAGGATTGTTAGAAATGCCACCGGCGCACGTTTATGAAGCTGTGACTTTCTATGTGATGTTCAAGCGGAAAGACATGGGAAAGTATTGTCTTCAGATTTGTAACAATATCACTTGTCAGATGATGGGGTCTGAAAAACTCATCCAAGTCGCTAAAGACGAACTTAAAATCAATTTCAATGAAGTCACTGAAGATAAAATGTTTAGTTTGGTTCCAGTTCAGTGTTTAGGTTCTTGTGACACTGCGCCTGTTGTTCAAGTGAATGAAGAATATTGTGAAGATTTGACGCCTGAGAAATTCAAGGAGCTGATACACCGTCTTCGTTCAGGAAAAGCTTCCGAAAGGCCAGGTCTGTCATGCCAATAAATACGACCTCAGTCATTTTGTCTGACGACCAGAAAGTGCTGTTTAAGCACATCAAGAAAGAGAATTTAAAGTCAATTTCTGTCTACGAAAGCACTGGGGGATACTCGAGTCTTAAGAAGGCTTTTGCTATGAAGCCCGATCAGATCATCGACGAAGTTAAAAAAAGCGGCTTAAGAGGCCGAGGTGGTGCAGGGTTTCCCACAGGAAGTAAGTGGGGATTTGTCCCTTATAATTTGGGAAAACCCATTTACTTGCTTTGTAATGCCGATGAGTCTGAACCCGGAACTTTCAAAGACAGAGTGATTTTAGAAAAGAATCCACACAGCCTTATCGAAGGAATTATTGTTTCGAGTTTTGCAACTCGTTGCCACAAAAGTTACATCTACATTCGTGGTGAATATACCTTTGCTGCGAAAGTTGTTGAGCAAGCGATCGAAGAGGCTTACGCAAAAGGTTATCTTGGAAAGAACATCCTTGGAAGTGGCCATAACTTAGATGTGGTCCTTCACCGTGGTGCCGGAGCTTATATCTGTGGTGAAGAAACTGGACTCATCTCCTCCCTTGAAGGGAAAAAGGGATATCCTAAGCTTAAGCCGCCTTTTCCTGCAGTGTCGGGGTTTCTGGGCTGTCCTACCGTCGTCAACAACGTTGAAACTCTGTGTGCAGTTCCGTGGATCATTGAGCATGGCGGAGAGGCCTACACGCAGTATGGAAGGGGGCAAAGCAAAGGAACCAAACTTTTCTCAATAAGCGGTTGGGTTAATAAACCCGGAACTTATGAAGTCGAGATGGGAGTTCCGTTAAAGTCTTTTATCGACGATTTGGCGGGTGGAATGAGAGATGGAGCCAAGCTTAAAGCGGTCATTCCCGGCGGTAGCTCAACACCGCCCTTAACTCCAGCAGAGGTTGAAACGGCTAATCTCGATTATGAATCGATGACTACTTTTGGAACCTTTTTGGGTTCTGGCGCGATTATCGTTGTGCCTGAACATCATTGCCTTATGAAACTATTAGAGCATCTCTCGGAATTTTATTGGGATGAGTCTTGTGGACAATGCACTCCGTGTCGTGAGGGAACAGGTTGGCTCTACAAAATGGTCAAAAAGATCGCTTACGGCCAAGGAACTCAAGCCGATATCGATTCCTTGAACAAAACTGCCAAGAGCATGATGGGCACTACTATCTGCGCATTAGCAGACGCCGCTGCGATGCCGGTTTTAGGATTTATTAAGAAGTTTCCCGCTGAGTTTCAGTCCCATGTGGACCACAAAGGATGTCCACTGCACCAATGTGGAGGGTCAAGCCATTGAGTGAAGCACCCAAAGAGATTCGTTTAACGATCAATGACAAACCGGTCGTAGCCAAACCCGGTATGACAGTTTTTCAAGCTGCTCAAACGGCCGGGATTTTTATTCCACATTACTGTTACCACCCCGATCTGTCGATTGCAGGCGTGTGTAGAATGTGCATGTGTGAGATTGAAAAAAACCCAAGGCTTCAGATCTCCTGCAACACGACAGTTGCTGAAGGCATGGTGGTCAAAACAGACACTCCAAAAGTTAAAGAGACGGTTCAGTCAGTTTTGGAACTGCACTTGATCAATCACCCTTTAGATTGTCCGATCTGCGATAAAGCCGGTGAGTGCAAATTGCAGGATTACTATAAAGATTATGGGCTCTATAAGAGCCGTATTGAATACGACTCGAAAAATCATAAGCCTAAAGTGGTTGATATCGGAACCATCGTTTTAGATGATGAGCGATGTATTCTTTGTACTCGTTGCGTCCGCTTTACAGCAGAGGTCTCAAAGACCCATGAGTTAGGTATTTTTAATCGTGGGGATCGTAGCGTCCTTCGTACTTACGACGATAAGCCTCTTAGAAACGACTACACAGGAAATTTGGCCGATATTTGTCCAGTTGGGGCTCTGACAGCCAAAGAGTTTCGATTTAAGCAGAGAGTGTGGTTTTTAGACCGTAATGACTCTATCTGCACTCAATGCGCCAGAGGCTGCAACGTGACCGTATCCGTTAATCCTCAAACGACGAAACTTTATCGGGTCGAACCGCGACGTAATCCAGATGTCAATCAAAGCTGGATGTGCGATACAGGACGATGGAATGTTCACTACTTAAATGACGACAACAGAATTAAAAACCCACAACAGAGAATAGATGGTCAGATGGTCGATGAGACGTGGGAAACGTTCTTTAAAACGATGTCGACTGCACTGCAAACAAACCCTAAAAAAGTTTTAGTAGGTTTGTCTTGCCAAATGACGACCGAAGAGATGGCTGATGCCGTTGAAACTTTGAACACTTTGGGAGTCAGTGAATATACTTGGATCGTCGATGAGACTACGGTTGAAGATCGGAAAGCTTATGACGGAATTTTAAAGCACAAAGATCAAACTCCTAATGCAGCAGGATTTTTGCAGCTCATGGAAAAGAGCAAAACTCCATGGATGAAGCATGAAGAAGCGATTAAAAAGCTTCAGTCCAAAGAGTATGATTTCTTGGTGCTCTTGGGTCTGGAAGGGCTTACAATGCCCGGGGTCGCCGAGATGATCCTCAAAACTCCCAAGGAAACCACCCTTGCTGTTCATGCGACAACTCGAGTGGCTCTTTTTGAAAAAGCTTCTTGGTTATTGCCTAACACATCTTCTTTTGAAAAATCGGGGACGATGGTCAATGCATTAGGGTTAATGCAAAAGTTAACTGCCTCGATGCCTTGGCAGTACATGGCCCGCGATGCTCACGCCGTGGTTTTTGGTCTAAAGCAAGGCAATGATCGAACAGTGTCTCCATCGGGACGGTTCCAAACAGTTTTTAAGCGACTTTCGAATGAAGCTATTTTCCCAGGAGCTCGAACTGACTGGAGAAAAATGCCAGCTTCCGGAGTGAATATCGGAGTTGTGGGACGTGCGGAGGGTATCAAGTATGCAAAAAGGTAAATACAATCTCCCAGTCTCTCAAAGGGTGTACCTCATTGCTATTTTAAAGGGAATGATGGTGACAGCTCGCCATTTCATTAGAAATCTTCTGCGTCCCGGTCAAATGCCTACGATCAATTACCCTGAGGTCAAAAGAAATTACTCTCCCAGATTTCGCGGTTTGCAGATTCTTACAGTAAAAGAGAATGGCGACATTCGGTGCACGGCCTGTATGTTGTGTGCGACGGCTTGCCCCGCGGCTTGTATCCACATCACAGCGGCCGAGCACCCCGACCCAAAGGTAGAAAAATTTCCTTCAGAATTTAATATCGATATGCTTCGCTGCGTTTTTTGCGGAATGTGTGAAGAGGCTTGCCCAGTCGATGCGATTCGTATGGGACCCACTTATGAACTTGCGAGCTTTGATCGTAGTGATTTCATTTTCACTAAAGAAGAGTTGGTGAAGCACGGCAATTACACGAAGAGTGTTGTGAAACACCACTAATAACGCAAAACGACAAATCCTTAAAAATCAATCCATTGTGCGGATTGAAAATTATTATTATAATATTAATAGCTTCACTCGAATTGTATTTAGTCACTGCCAATTTAGGAGAACACTATGACACTCACCAAAGCTGAACTCATCGATTCCGTGTACGAAAAAGTTGGGTTTTCCAAAAAAGAGGCTGCTGACTTAGTTGAGCTGGTTTTTGAAAGTATGAAAGAGGAGCTCTGCAAAGGGGAGTCAATTAAGATCTCCGGATTTGGTAAGTTTAGAGTGCGAGCTAAAAAAGCCCGAATGGGTCGTAATCCTCAAACTGGGCAAGCGATGGAAATTTCGGCTCGCAAAGTTTTGACCTTTACACCTAGTCGAATCTTAAGAGATGGAATCAACGGTAAGTCAACTGCTCTCCCAAGCAGTGTCACTGACGATAGCGATGATGACACCGACGAATAAGATTCATCCTGAAGTTTTTCTGTGAAGTTTAATCCACGTTTTCTTTTAATCTTGATTATGGGTCTGGGCGTTCAAAGCGCCTTAGCGCTTGATCTACTTTCCGTTTCAACCGAAAACCTTCTCAATATTCAAGCTAAAAACCGCTTTGAGGAGCTGTTACAACTCGTCGCTCGGTTTGATGATGCTTGGGGTAAGAACGAGCCTCACCTTGCCGAGAGTTTCTTAGATCACTCAGTGATTCCTTGTGACTCTTGGCTCTCTGAATCTTCGGGAACAAACCTATCTCTTCAACAATCGCGAGAGGGTTACCTTTGTTTGATTTTAGAGAGTGAAAGAATTAACAGGCTTTCTCCTTGGAAAACAACTGGGGCTTCTGAGCGAATTGGAAAAACTGTAGATACTCTTCAAAACGCCCAACTTCCTATCAAAGAAAAACTTTATGCCGAGGGCAGGATCTATTCCAGTTTACCTAAACTGTATGGAGGAGATTTTAAGAAAGCTCTTATATCGCTGGAGACTTTGAAGCGACTTGAGAAAAATTCTAAAGTGACGGAGCCTTGGATCCGAAGAATTCGTCGATTACAAGGCAAAATAAGTGAACAGCAAGAGTACGAGCCGGGTTTTTACTTTCAAAATCGAAAAGAGACCGATGGCCTACCGGTGGGGTTAGTGCCAGTATTATTTGGAAATTTCCCTCAAGGTATTGGAGTTCAAGTTCGAGGACAGGATTATGGTCTATTTGATACTGCCAGAAGAATTCAGGGGCGTGCTTTTGTCACTCATCGAGGAAGTGTCGGTGGAGAGTTTAAGTATGAAGATTTTGAAACTATCCCTGAAGTCAAAACCCTTTTTCAATTGAGCTATCTTCATGGAATTCAGGAGTATCATGGAATTGGACTCTCTTCTTCCAAAAGTAGTTTTGATCTCTTCATCGATAGGGGAGTCGCTGATGTTGCTTTTCAGAAACTACTTTTTGCGGATGTTTATTTCAAATTAGGTTGGAGAGTTCATTCTAGCCATTTGAGAGAAGCTCGCGGCACGCTAGAGCCAGGCCTTTTAGGTGTTTCAAATGCGTTCGATTCAGGCCTTCTTTTAGAGATAGGATTTGATTCAAGAGATAGTGAAGTTGAGCCCTTTCGAGGTCAACGCATTTATCTTCAAAGCTATCTTCCAAGAGAGTCTTTCGGTAGTTCAAGAAGTTTTGAAAGGTTTTTGGGGCTTCTAGAGAGCTATTGGCTTCTCAATCTTCAAACCCAGCTGAAGCTGCAGGGGGTGTTCTCCACTGTGAGCGAATCGACTCCCTTTAGTTGGTATTCTCAACTCTCAGGAACTGTGCCTTTTCCCGGGGTGAGGCCCACCCGTTTTGTGGATCGTTCAATGATTGCAATGATAGTTGAGTTGAGATGGAAAAAGTTGTCCCCAGTGACGTTGTTTGGCTATGGCAGCGCTGCTCGCATGGCCCCATCAACAGTTGAGTTAATGAATCAATCGGTTCGATCGGGCGGTGGTCTTGGAGGAGAGATTCATCTGACTCGGTTTCGAACACGAGCATTTCGAATTGAGGTCGGAAATTTTGGGGGTGAGTGGAATTTTAATTCGATGATTGGAGTCGCTCTGGACTAGCCAGAGTTTGATGTTCTGGCTGGGAACTTCTTAAAAAACTCTCCAAGTTTTTTCGGTCTTTTTCAGCATCTTTCATGCCCAATTCTAGCAAAGCATTAATGTATCCTGGAGAGAACATTAAGTAGCTTAAGAGATCTCCAAGTTCTTTGGGAGATGCTGTAGATTTTAGGAATTGGCGAAAATGGAAAGGCACCTCTTCAAGGAAGTTCACAGAAAGGGCCCCTAAGTCTTGGCTGGGCCTCACAAGCAAAGCCGGCACTTTTTTTACATGAATCCCATCAGCTATGCGATTATTTCGAGCCATGTTTTCGTAATCGGCTTCGATGCTGTCTAAAAAAATAGAGTTTAAGACAGCTCCTGCGACAAATCCCATTCCGACATGCTCGGGGCGATATCCTAACGGGTTTTGAGGGTTAGGACATCGAATCCCGATAGCCAAAGCACGAGTTGCACCCAAATGAATAGCGGGGCTAAAAGGAAAATTAAAACGTAAAGAGCCGTCGCCAAAAAGAAAGTCCCCGATTCTTACGGGTTCGAAAAGAATGGGAATAGAGCAGGATGCCATCACATGCCTTAAGTGAATCTGTGAACGAACGGCTCTACGAGTCTCTCTGACCCAAATAGGAATCTCACGGTGGGAGTCGAAAAATACGGTTGTATTACCGTCGTGATAGTTGGTGGCACTGATCGCTAAAGCATCAACTAGTCCTGCTCGAATGGCTCTCGAAATTTTCCAAAAGTGAATGTGTGATAAAAGTGTGTGAGAGAGGGGGCTCGCATCGAGCAGAGATTTTAAAAGAAGCTTCTGAGTGACTTTGGAAACAAACATGTCATAAAGCCAACGCGAGGACATGGAGAAAAGAGAATTAAAGTTTGTTTTTAAAACCTGATTAAACTCCAGTTTGCTCCAAAGCTCATAGAGTTGAGCTGTACTTTTAGAGAAAGGTTGTCCCTGAGAAAGGAAACAGGCATTGATCGAGCCCGCAGAAATCCCACAGTAGATCTTAGGATTGAGTTCCGGAAAAGTTTCCCCGATGTAGCGAAGTACGCCGACTTGGTAAGCAGCTCTAGCTCCTCCGGCGGGGAGTACAAACGCTAATTTTTCAGGTTGAGATGAGTGATTGATTGATTCGGACACTCTCTTATTTTACTCGACTTGCCCCATGAATGATAATAACGAACTCGCCTTTTTTTAGCCCTTTTTTTTCTGCTTCGCGCTGAATGCTCCGCACGGAGCCCCAAAGCAATTGCTCGTCAGACTTTGAAATCTCCCAGGCTAAAAAGAGTTCCCGTTCGTTTCCAAATACTTCTGCTATTTGGCTCAGGAGTGCTTCAAAACGATAGGGTGTATCCATCAACACGGTGTGATGAGGGGTCAATTTGAGTTGAGATAGTTGCTGTTTTCTCTCTCCGAGATCTCTTGGCAAAAAGCCATAAACTAAAAAGGGTGGATTCCAGCCAGAAAGAGCACAGGCCGACCCCCAAGATGTTGCACTGGGTACTGAATGAACCTCATATTTTAAACTCCTCGCCAAGTTTAAAACTTCGGCACCCGGATCAAAGAGCAGTGGCATTCCGGTATCGGAAAAAAGTACGACTCGGGCTGAACTCTGAGCCAGTGTTTTCAATTGATTCGTTAAATCTGCCCAGTCTTTGTCGCGGATGTTATCAAGAAAAAAAAGGGGGACTCCCTGCGGTACTTTGGCTTGCTTCAGATAGCGAAAAGCATTTTTTTTAGACTCGGCAATAATCAATTGGGCCTTGGAAATCTGGTCGATAGCTTCTAGGCTAAGTAAACCGTTGTCGCTTAAAGGAGTTCCAACGATCAATAACTGACTTGTTTCACGGATTGCGGGCAATGGAGCCTCCAAAGTTGAGTTGAAAAACAAATCGAGCATAAGTCTGTTGAGCTTGCGTTCTTCCTGAGAGAACGCTTAAAGACCAACACGAGGTCGGTTTTGAAGCGAAGTGGGCACCCCATTCATAGCTTCGAAGTTCCCCGCGTTTCATGGAGTAAGTGGATTGTGCCGAGAGGTTCAAGAATACAGGTAGAGCTTTATTGACCCCCAGAGTGATGAGCTCTTCATCCTGTGAAGAATCTAAAGCATTTCGAAAAAGACCGCTTACAGTGACTCTATCATCATTGCTAAACGAATAATTAAGGGTAGCACTCCAAGAACTTTCATTTTTTTTCTCACCCGAGGGCGACGTGTCTTTTTCCCACTGGTAGTACCCCTCTAGGACAGCCGAAAAAGATTGCAGGTCGAGGTTTAAGTATCCCTGCAAGGGTCCTAAACGGTGTTTTAGAGAGGGGTCGAAAAAACGAGGGTCATTTCGATCTAAGCGAGAATTATATTGGTTCGAGAGTTGAAAAGTGATGAACCTCACAGATTCATTGTTGATAATTTTTCGAAAGCGCTGGATGAGTTCGATTTTAACGTACTCAAAGTCGGGTGCAAGATCAGTCACATCAAAAGTAGGGTGGGTCGATTTGAAAAACGGGTGAGAAGGTATCTCATTTCTAAAGAGCGAAGTTCCATAAATGAGTCGAGGTTGAATGAGATGACTAAACGAGGGTGATCCTTGGTCATTATTTCGAAAAGTTTTTGAGAGATAGAAAGAAAAGGGAACTTCAGCAGTAGCAAAAACCCGATGAGTCGTGGAGGGTTCGGGTAAGTTGAATTGGTAGCCATACAGCGAAGCTTTCACCATAGGTTGTAGCTCGAATCCCTTGGGGAGGGGAATCTGTGCTATGGCTCTGGGCTCAAACTGAAAACGTTCCCCTTCTCGAATGAAGTCCCCGTCTTGATAGGGTGCCCCGGGAGTAATCTCGGTGTTTCCGGGCAGCGGAATGTTGTTGTCGTAACTTTCGTCCGGTCGCCAAAAATGAGTGAAATGGGTGTCCCATTCAAAGGCCAAATAGGGAGAGAGTAACTCGGTTAGTTTTTGGCCCGCCCCAATTTTTGGAAGTTGAGTTAGAGATCCTCGATCGGCCCTTTTTTCTGGTTGATGTGTGGGAGGTGAGTCGGTGGCCACTAAAAGTGATTGGTGATGAATCAGTCCACCATAGAAAAGATGTTGCTCACTAGGGTAGGTCACAGTGAAAAGGGAACGTAGATAGCCGAGGTTACTTTTTCCTAAACCAATGTCATTGGGGTAATCCTGAACATAGAAAGGATCACTTACGTAATTCAGTGTTTGTTGAGATAAGAGTCCATTTGAAAAGCGGGCTGTATTTTTGAGAGCCAATGCCAGCTCTCCAGCAAACCCGAACAGTTTCTTTTTCTGAATGAAAGAAGGATTATTCGGATCGTTTCCTTCTGGAGGCGTTACAAATTCTGGATTGGCTCTTAGGGCATTGAAAGGTTTTTCGTTCCAGAAAAGACTAAAACCCCCTTTGATGAAATCGCTATAAACGTAATTGTACTCCGTGGCTAGATGAAACCCCACTTTTGAGAAGTAGGTTGGAGTTAAAGTGAGGTCTTGCCAGGGTGCCATCGCCCAGAAAAAGGGGAGAGAGACCCCAGTACCTAAGTGGTTACTGGATGTGACAGATCCCAACAAAATGCCCGTTTGACGTTTCGCTTTTGCAGGGGCGATGAAAACTGGCAAATAACTTAAAGGCAAGTCCTTTGAATAGATAATGACATCGTAAGCATAAACGTAACCATCGAGGGTTAAATCAAACTTATGGGCGTAAATTTTCCAGTCAAAAAGACATCTCCCGGCGGTTTTATCTGTGACGGGAATAGTATTGCAATTGGTGTAGACACCTTCGGTAATTTCGTATCGTTCCGGACCCAATTTTTTGATACGAGACCCCGTGACTACCATTTGACCCGAAAGAAAAACCGCTTCTTCAAGAATAGCTTCAGTGCCGTCGAGCGAATAGATGGCTCTATTGCAAAAGATATCGATATTTTTTTCTCTTAAATGGACGTTACCATTAGCTATCGCTTTGTTGTCTTGACGATCCAGCTCTATTTCATCGGCCCAAATTTCACGCTCACCACTTCTAAACCACGCTTTCCCAGATCCTTTTTCTACTTTTCGTTTCAGGTCTCTTTCATAACGGTCCGCTCGAAACTCGATAGTTTCTGAAGCCTTGGCCAAAAGAAGAGAGGATGGCCAACTTAGAAAAGCTGCGATGATGAAAATGAACCAATTCAAAGTGATTAAACTCGAATAAGAACAGCCATGCCTTGACCACCACCCACACAAGCGGCAGCACAACCTAACCCCCCCGATTGAGATTTCAATTTGTAGAGCAAGTGAGTCACTAAACGGGCTCCGCTTGCTCCGAGGGGGTGGCCAATCGAGATAGCTCCGCCTTCAGGATTGAGTTTGTTGTCCGGTATTTCTAGACTTTTTTGGCAAGCTAAAACCTGAGGAGCAAACGCTTCATTGATTTCAAATTGGTGAATATCTTTAAGTGAGGCTCCGGTTTTCTCCATAAGTCCTTGAATCGCTGGAACTGGACCTATTCCCATCATTTTGGGGTCGCACCCTACGACGTGGGAACCTAACCACTGGCCTAAAATACTCCAGCCGTTTTGTTTTGCGGTTTCACGTGTGGTGATGATGAGAGCAACTGCTCCATCAACCATTCCGCTGGCGTTGCCGGCAGTAATGACTCCGTCCGATTTGAAGACCGGTTTTAATTTTTGCAAGCTTTCGAGTGAGGCCTCTTTTCGAATATGTTCGTCGATTGAAACTTCTTTTGATTTGCCTCGCTCAGTAAGAGTAATTGAAGCAATCTCTGAAGCTAATTTGTTTGTTTCAGTTGCGGCCCAAGCTCTGCGCTGAGATTCTAGCGCAAATTGATCACATTGATGGCGGTCGATTTTATAATGGGTCGCAAGATTTTCGGCTGTGATAGCCATGGGCATTTGCGCATAAGTATCAAAAAGTCCCGTCATGAGACTGTCTTCTAATTCGCTATTTCCAAATTTATTTCCAAAGCGAGCTTGTCTTAGCACATAAGGACTTTGGCTCATGTTTTCAGTTCCGCCGGCCAAGACTACAGTGGCTTCTTTTAAGCGAATTCTTCGAATGGCATCTTCGATAGCTTCAAAGCCCGATCCGCAGAGACGATTGGTGGTTACAGCAGGAGTTGTGATGGGCAAGCCCGATTTCAGTGCTACATGGCGAGCTAAATAAGCTGCGTCTTTTGAAGTTTGTATAACGTTGCCAAAGATCACATGATCGATCATCTTTTCGCATCCAGGCGCCGCAGCGATTGCAGCTTTGGCTGCGTGAACACCTAAATCAGTGGCGCTGACTTCTCGAAAGCTTCCAGCGAAGGCACCAAAAGGGGTTCGTTTAGCCGCAACAAAAACAATATCTTCCGCTTGGGCCGACATAAAAAATCTCCTGTTGAAATATCGTCTGACGACGAGGGCCTAAAGTTACTTCAGGTGTGTAAAGTCGGCAATGAATTAGCGCGTGAAATGATGCGTTAGTCCCGATGCGGCAAATAAAATTATAACTAAAACTTGAAATTGAAACTTTCCATTTTTAGACTGAATCCGAATGGATACGGAAAATCAGGATAAATTGGGGCAACTCGAGGGGGAAGCTCTAAGCGAAATACGACCTGTTCGGTACTTAGTGACTCCAGGGTCACTGACTTACTGTTTTGGAAGTTGGGGTGAATTAAAAGCGAGAATTCTCGATATCTCTTTCTTGAGAGTCGTACTTGAGGAAGTAGGGGATTGGCCCGCTATCGCTGAAGATCAAATCATCCCCATGATGTTTTCGATGAACGGCTATGACTTTGCTGCAGAAGTTCGTGTTCATGGTCGGGGGGACGGATGGATTCGTTTTCAATTCCATAAATTAGTACTCAGCAGTAAATCCATGTTGCGATTGTTTTTGTGTCCCAAAAAAGTGGGAGAGTCTTTGATGGAAGACAAGAACATGAAAGAAATACGTCACTATCACGGGCTCAATGAAAGTGAATTGCTTTTTGATAAAGAGGGAAATGTTCTTTTTACCTATCTGGATTATTTGGATTCTAAATATCAATTTTTAGTCCAAATCCATTTGGAAAACTCCACTATCAAAGTGGGCCGTCTGACTCGGTCTCAGTATATGACGATGGGTTCTTTTGTAGGGGATTTAGGGCTCATTCCGCTGAACGACAAAGAGAACTACAATCGAATGAGCGAGTGCAGAGATATCGTAACTAATTTTAGACCCCAAGGGCAGCTAGATTACAATCTCAAGCAAAAGATACAGAAACTTATCAGCGAAAACCTTTACTCCACGGGTCATCGAGTGGATTTTCCTCTGGTGAGAACCATTCGGCTTCCTTACTTGTCTACCGAGCATTAAGCGTACGGCAGGTTATTTCTAGATAATATTGGCAGTGTTTGATGATTCAAAAGATGACTAAGGCGGTGTTTTTATTTTTCTTGGTTGAAAGCGAATAAGCCCCAAGGTTTCTAGTTGGTTTTGATAAATGTAGCGGTGCATGTTTAAAAAATCTTTTCCCCAGTGAACGATTCGTTTCCAAGCAGGCTTGAGCCAGAAGCTGAGCTTGTTTCTCTTACCTCTCACTGCTCCAGAAATTCTTTGCGCGATTTGCCCCGCAAGAACTCTCAAGAAATCGTGAAGGCTTTTTTGAGTAGGGGCTTTGACTAAGAGGTGAATGTGGTTACTATTCAAGGAATTATTGTAGATTTTTACTTGAAATCTTTCTGCTACTTCAAAAAGCAGACGAGAAATGAGAGCTTTGTTCTTTTTCATCCTCAAAAGGGGAAGTCTTGATCTCAAGACCAAGTGCTCTGTGTGTTTCATCGAAAGGTTTCTACCATGAGTTTTTAAAAAAGCTCGTTAATGACAGCTCTATTCATTTTTTAAAAGCCATTTAAATCGTTAGAAAGGTATCTGAAAGGTGATATTTTGTGTGTTTTAAAAATTAGTTTAGCACAGACTGTTTTAATCAAGCCATGAACCCCTTACCAAACCAAAAACTCGTCAATAATCGAAAGGTAGCGTTGTAAAGTTCCTTTAACGATGCTTTTTCGCATCACTATCAAACAAAAAGACACTCCGAATTTCTTAGGCAAGTGTCAAACTTTTAGCCACTCGTAACTCCTTTAACTCTTATTAGATTTTTGATGTGGCCAAAGATGGCTAAAAAAAACGCGATTTTCCCAAGCCTAATTAGGCATAGTTCTCAATCGGTCTGCTCTTTGCATTTTTAGAATATGAAAACTTTAACTGTGCCTAGGGTGATGGATTGAGACTGGTCATTTTACATACGATTTTGCTTCAATTGTGGGTGGGAATCGTACGAGCTGATGAAAAAAGGGTACTCATTCACGTCTTTGACAAAGAAACCAAGCAAAAAAAGTTTGTGGAAGTTAGTGAAAGTGAGGCGAGAATTATTGTGAATCGACAAGCACAACTTGTAAATGCAAGAAGCTTCTACATAGATCCTCTGTTAAAAAGACCTATTACACCAGAGAAAATCGAGATCGCTAGAAAAGTAGCTGATCGCGCGGCCAAACCGGTCAAAAACAATGAGGATGTAGCAGCTGCTAGAAGATTTTTTGAAGAGACAACTGAGCCCCTCATTCGAGGTGGTGAAAAACCTGAAAAAGTTAAGGAATTCGTGGATAGCTTAGTCGAAATGAGCCGAGAAGATGAAATAGGTAAAAAATACTTTGGTGAGAGATCTCAAGGGTTGGAAGAGTTAGTGAGACTAACAAGAGAGGCCGAAGCCACTAAAGCAGCGACAGACCAATCTGAAGCTTCAAAGGCCGAAATAGATGCCATCAAGAAAGAGCGTGAAACAGAGGCAAAAAAGCAGAAAGAAATCGAAGCACAACGAAAAGAGCAAGACCTAAAAAACCAGCTCGAACAACAAGCTTTGGCTCAAGCTCTTAATCAAGCTTCTCAAGGCAATGGACGAGGCGGCTCAGGTGGAGGCTCTGGTGGTAATAATAACAGCAGCAACAATAAGTCTCCTGAACTTCCCAAAAGCGAAACTCCTCAAATTAAAGACAATAATTTCGCTGATCAACTTGCTAAAGTTATCAACCAGAAGAACAACACTCCTGACTTAAGTTCATTATTTAATAACAACTCCAACTCATCAAATAGTAGTAAAGAGAAGAAAGACGATGCTTTTAAATTTGATATCTCTTCCAAAACTCCTAAAAACGACAAAATCGAGCCAGTCAAAGCATCGGTTCCTAATTCAGACCCAAGTTCGCCAGTAAATCCAACGGCCGCACAAAATCCTGAAGGGGCTCTTGAAAACTTTTTATCTGGACCAAGCTCTATCCCACAGTTAATGGCGGGAAGTGTTTCTGATCCTTTTAACCCCTCTGCAGGAGGGAGTGCGGGGGGAGGCCAAGTTGGTGGCGGCTCGGGTGGTTTTGGTGGAGGCATTCAAGGTGGAATGCAGGGCGGTAACGGTAGCAATGCTTCCGAGATTTTTTCTTCAGTTGGGCAAGTTGATTACGGCGATCGCCCACCTCCTATTCGGAAAGATTCTGCAGCTTATGGCGGCGAGGGTGGATCTGGAGAAGGCGGTAGTGATGCTTATGGCGGAGCTAATGGCTCAGCTCAGAAAAAAGGTACGACTTCGCTGTTAGATGAACTCACTCTTATGTCCAATAACCCACGAGCTAAAGGCCGAGGAATCATGGCTTTTGTAGGGTTTCAAGTAAAAGATTTTTGCACAAAACCGGGCAGTAAGAAAATGGCGATTTGCAACACACGAAATCGCGAAAAAAAAGAAAGAATTTCTTTGGTAACACCTTAGGAATCGACATCGAGGAATGACATGACAACTAAGAACTCCTTCATGAAAGTAGTATTAATGATAACAGTGATGATTGGCTCCGCAATTAGAGCGGAAAGTCCAAATAGAATGAGTGAGCAAAGCCGGTTTGATGAATTGATGAGCGCTGCTGAAAAAGCGGTTCGAGAAAATGAACAAAAAGGTGCTGCAAATAAAAATAACGATAAGATAAATCCCGAAGACGCTAAATTTGGTAGCGGGATGGCCCAGGGAATTTTCGAAAATCAAACTGCGGGTGTTCAAGGCCCATTGAATAATGAAACTAGAAACAACTCAAACAGTCGAGAAGATGGCCTCTTAGATATGCAATCTCAAGCTTCAACAGGAGCCGGTCTAGCTGTCGGAATCGGAGCGGCTATGATGGCAACTGGTGTTCCAATGTCGTTAGATATTTTTAATATTCCTAGAATGGTGGCGGGTCTTGAGTTGATAGCCAAAGGGGCGATTGAGATAGCCCAAGGAGCTAGCCTCGCAAGCGATGCGAATAACTATAATTCACAGAGAAACACCTTGAACGGTGGGGAAAGCGTCGCTGGTTTTACAGCCCCACAAATTCCTGTAGATAATGAACAACTGAAAGGTCTTCTTCAAGGAACGGGAATCAGCCCAGACGAATTTCGAAGCCGACTTGCAAGTGGTGAGTTTCAATCAAGCGCAGACATTCTTAAAGCACTTGGAAAAGAAGTGGATGCCGAGGCTTTAAAAGAAGGACAAAAATTAGCTGAAATTCAGATGGGTGGAATTATCGCAAAAGCAAAAGAAGAGTTGGATCTTAAATCTCCTGCCACTGTTACTGCAGATCCGAAAAACGAAAAAGAAGGTGCTTCCGGAGGCTCACAGAATGCGACCGCATCAAATTCCTCTAATCCTTCAGACTCCTCTTCTGATAAGAAAGACTCTGAGTCTTTAGCATCTGGAAATAGCTCGGATAAAAACATAACTCAAGAACCGCACAATCGCGAAAATCGCTCTTTAGCTTCTACTAAACCCAATGGTTCAGATAATGATTTTATGGCAATGTACAACAAACTCTTTGGTGCTGGTGCTAAAGGAGTTTCTGAGGAAGACAAAGCCCTGTTTCGACAACAATTGGCTGAGATGGGAATTTCTCTTCCTATTAAAGGGATCTCCATATTTTCTCTAGCCCGTCGACAATTTATTGATTTTGGGGAATACCGCCGAGCTATGAAACAGAAGCAGACCCGAGTCGCAAAGCGTTAAGTGAAAAAATCCAATAAATTAAAAAAAATACCGAAAAGGAGTTATGAGGCTCCTTTCCCTTTTTTGTCTGTGGCTAGCTTTTTCTCAAGATTCGCTTTTAGCTCAAGAACAAATCATTGGCCAAGCTGATGAGTGGGTGCTCACTCGTTCGGCTTCAAAAACTAGTTGGAAAAATATTCTGGCGGGCGTGGGTGAACTAGAGATCGTTGAAACTTTTGGCCCCCGCGAAAAATATGCACTTGTGAGAGCCAAAAGAAAATTAACTCAAAAGCTTCCACGAGAAATCATAGCTTTACAAAGAAATTACATTTACAAGTCGGTTGAGCTGCAAGACCCCGATTTTATTCAGTCGTGGGGTTTATCAAACTCCGGTCAAATCATTCCTGAATTGGGTCAGGGTATTTCGGGGGTAGATGTCGGAGCTCTTAAGACATGGCAAATTGAATCGGGCAGTAAAAAAGTTTCTGTAGCTGTTTTGGACACTGGGATCGATATGCATCACGAAGATCTAAAAAACAATCTTTGGACCAATTATTTGGAAGTGAAGGAAAATTCACTTGATGATGATCATAACGGCTTTGTAAATGATATTCACGGTTGGAACTTTGTAAATGATACTTCAATTATTCAAGATGATAACAACCATGGCTCTGCAGTTTCGGGTGTTATTGGAGCCGATGCGAAAAATGGAAAAGGAACGCGGGGTTTGGCGGAAAATATTTCCTTAATGACAGTGAAAATTCTGGACGCCAATGGGAGCGGTACAACTGAAAGAGCCGTTCGGGGCATTGAATATGCGGTCAAAAATGGGGCTGCTGTCATCAATGCGAGTTGGGGTGGGACTCTTTATGACCAAGTTTTGTTTGATACAATCAAATGGGCTAACGAGCAGGGGGTTCTGGTTGTATGCGCTGCCGGCAATGAGGGCAAAAATAATGATATCGATGAACAACCTATTTATCCTGCGTCTTTTAAGATTCCAAATATCTTAAGTGTTGCTGCACATGATTTTAAGGGGGAATTAGCCCCCTTTAGCAACTTTGGCAAACAAACGGTGCATGTTTCGGCTCCAGGTGTTGGGGTCTTCTCTTCAGTACGTGGAGGTTACCAATTCATGAATGGAACGTCGTTCGCAGCTCCATTTGTAGCGGCTATGAGTGCTCTACTCAAATGGCGAGAGCCCGAGCTAAAACCAGAGCAGATCTCCAAACGCATAAGTTCGACTACAATTCCAATGCACTATTATGTCCAGCAAAAGTTGTTGTCTGGTGGAAGAGTTCATAGTTTTAACGCTCTTAAAAATATTTCGAGTTTCAAACCTGAAACTCCGATTGATTGGAAACGGACCTCAAAGAGTATCGAAAGCTTACATCCTTATACCAACAACACCCAGACAGTTTTTGAAATAAAACAACCCGGTGCCACCCATATACGAGTCCACTTTGTAAAAATGGACCTCGAAAAACAATATGACTATCTCCGGATTAAAGATGAAGAGGGAAGGCTTGTGATGTCTTACAGCGGAAAGTCTGATGCTTTCTGGAGTGCAGATGTTTTAGGCTCGGTGATGAGGATAGAGTTGGTTTCAGATTTTTCGAACGCTCAGTGGGGTTTTGCCATCGACGCGATTGAGACGACTGACAAATAAGCTACTTTATGAAGAACTTGGATTTTGGTTGAGATTTAACTGCTTGTGATTTTGCAATTTCTTGATTGTATTTCTGTGCGGCTTCAACCATTAAACGGTTGGTGCCTATCCATGAGCTTACGACCAAAATGATGGCAAACACACCAACGACAGAAGTTTCGAAGTGAGTTAAATTAAACTGTTCTCGAATCGCAAAATAACCAAGTAATAAACCCCAGACATAGAGGAAATAGCTTAAGGTCTCCATCCATGGATATAGATGAATTAAATGTTGAGCTGTATACGCGCTCAAAATCACCGTAAAGACCACTGCTAGCCTTCTAAAAAGAACTCGGTGACTATTTCTTTCTCCAATGACGCTGCCGATAAGCCAAATTAGAGTTGCTGAGAGATAGCTTGCTAAAAAGATAACGAGCAGTTTAGCGCTCACAATGAACCAAAGAGTAATATCAAAACTGACCCCCGTTTGCTGTGTGAGATTTTGAGCCATCCAATGATAAAGTGCACGCTGGTTGCCTAAATGCGCTTCAACTCCAGTGATCACAAGAAATGCTAGGAGAATAAGCCAATGGTGGGTTGACCACTGTAACTGATTAAAAAATTGTTGAGGCTTTAAAAAAAGTCTGGCGCTTTGTCTCACGTTCCACTCCTTGGGACACACAGGGCCCCGCGGGAATTATGCAAAGTAATGCCACTGTGATTAGGCTCGAAGGCCCCCAGAATGGGTGTCAAATTGTTAGACAGTGGGGACGAAAACGGTTTGTATACTGCTAAGACAGCGGTCGTTTTGATCAACAAATTGGACGGGAATCTACCCAAAAAAGATCAATCATTTCAAGCGTAGACATGTGGTTTGTAACTTGCACTTTAACTCAATCAACAGCAGGTAGATTATGCAACTTAAGTATGTACTTCTTAGTTTAGGCTTAACCATTTTTCTCGCGGGCTGCAACGACGCTCGTCAAGTCGACCCTTTGACTCGCGCTTTAGAGTCAGGCGGGTTTGTAAGTCGGGTTACTAACTCGGTACTTACGCCGAAAATTTCAATTCAATATGATGGCAAGGCCACGGCGACTCAAAAGATGCTTATTCATGGCTCTCAACTGATTTTATCAGGACATCCTTTTGGGTTTTCAAATTGGGATGTGGGTTCAAATCCACTCAACCCACGATTGCAATTTGCTTACGCCATTAACATCAATTCCTTTAGTCCCTTTCCTAGTTGGTTACCGGACTATTATGCTTCGGGCGCCATGGCTGCTATGGGACGCTATGTAGTGTCAAGCGGTGCAGCCGGAACCAGTCTGATTGATATTGGAATTCCAGATAGCTCGCGAGAATTAAGAAGATATCCGGAAAGAAAATTAACGGACACACAAGTTCCACGTGATGAGGACTATGTCTATCGGGCCATAATCACTCATCCGACTGAACCCTACTTTTTTGGGTTTCGTGAACAAGATTTTGTAACCTCGTTAAAAATTGATGGTAACGGTCTCAACTTAACTAAAAAGACTGCGTATGCACGGAACGGAGACAAAGGAACGTGCTGTGTGTTAGGTGGAGCTACTTTTAAAGGAGCTGCCTATGTTGGATTTCGTTCCTCTGTTAGAAAATACGTTTTTGAAACTGATGGAGTTATCAAAGAGGGTGGAGTTTACAACAATATCAATGGAACAAACATCGTCGCAACGAACGACTATCTCTACGTACAACATCAGGCTATACCTGGAAATACTTTGGCATCGGGTATCTATGTTATCGATGGTACCGGTAATTCGGTCATGTACTTACCTATCGTGCCAGTCGCTTTTGCGGTCTCACCCGACAACCGATACCTGTACGCAAATATTGATAACACTAACGTGACTGTCTTTCAGATCAATTGGGGTTATTAGATTAAATTAACGCATGGGCGTTATCAGGTATTCTAGACAAACGTCGGGTCTAATCCTAAAATCTATTCATGCTAAAAATCATTTCGTTATTAGGTCTTTTTGCGTTTTGTTGCCAATCTTGGGCAGCGAAGTTTGAAATGAAAGACTTGGGACAAAGAAACCTCGTTTTAGTGAATTCTGAGGCTTTGGTTGAGCGAACTGTGGCCGTCTCTCATTTTGTTACGGGTTGGATGGAGCTATCTCCAGAGAATGTCGAGACCTTGGCGGGTGAATTTGAGCTAGATGTTCGAACATTAGAGACTGGACTTGAGCTTAAGAACATGCAGATTCGAGATCAGCTTCTCTCTTCCAGTGAGTTCCCAGTTGCAAAAATTTCTTTTAACACACCTGTATCGGGGCAAAAACCGAAGCTTACCGATGGAAAACCTTTCACCTCCAAAATAGATGCCAATTTACAAATTAAAAATGTCACCAAGACTATTCCGATCCAAATCAAGCTTGTTTACTTTAAGGAGAATGAAGAATCTCGCCAAAGACTTACTGGAAACCTCTTGAAATTTTCTGCGCAAGTCGAAATTGAGCTCTCTTCGTTTGGTATTGTTATCCCTTCGAAGTACTCCGCTGTGATAGCTAAAACGGTTCAAGTGTCGGCAGATCTCGTAGGCACCGACCGTTTGCCCAACAATGCTTTATCTCTGCCCGAAGGTATTAAAAAGAAGTAGTGACTTTTTAGGTTTGTCCATTGACAAGAATGGTCCTTTTTGGGGCCTGTTCGCTCACAACTTAGGCACTTAATCCTTGGCGCTTCCATTGCAGATGTCGCGTACCGTGAAACGGGGGAGGTCGCTGTGCGCGATACCATAATAGCTATTTTGGTTTTGTTGGGGACAACAACACTTTATTTTTCAGCAAAACAATATCAAAAGAGCCATTCGGTATTGCCTACCTCTTCTAAACTAGTCACCCAAACTAAAACTTTACATCAGGGAGAACATAATGAAAGCGCAAGTCATCGAGGTCGCCAACAAGTTGAATCTGACATCGAAAGTAACGGCTCTGAAGAAGGAAGTTCAAGCTCATTTGAACAAGCTGAAAGCTTCCCTTCAATCTATCAAGATGAAGAGCCCGAACTCTCCAGATCAGCAGTAAACTTGGAGGAAGAAATTGAATCAGAAAGCAACGAGAGCGCAGTAGTTAAACCGAAACAACCGGTCGTCTATGGCGTTCCCGTTGCTTCCTGGCTCAAGCATCAAAAGAATCGTCTAGCTTCAAAAGTCGAAGCTAAAAATCCTGCCGGCATGAGGCTTTTCTTTAACTGTATGGAACTTAAAAAAGAAGGAACCGAGCCTCTAAGCCAGCGCGATTGTAAAGAAATCGCCGTCTCACGAGAAAAGTCTCGAGGAGCCGCTTTAATCCAGTAAATCTCATATTAAAAGTTTCACTCTTCCATTAATATACCTTTCGGTATGTTTTCATTTGTCCACAAATGCCTTCTACTCTTTTCCCCAGAAATCGCTCACTCCTTGGGAGTTTTCTTTGTAAAGATCTATCAAAAGTTGCTTGTTGTGTTCTCAAAACACAATTGCCGACCTGCTTTTAGCTTGAAAAAAGGGCATTCAGAATCTCTTGTGTTTCCAAATCGGTTGGGCCTTGCCGCAGGTTTTGATAAGAATGCTGAGCTTTTCGTCGGGCTCTCACGATTTGGGTTTGGGTTTATTGAAGTGGGTACTGTGACCCCCGAAGCTCAAGAGGGTAATCCAAAACCTCGGCTTTGGCGTGTTGAGCCTGAGGGGCTTATTAATCAAATGGGCTTTAATAATTGTGGGCTCAAGTCTTTTCAAAATCATTTAAGGCGGCTCAGGCCCTTTTGTTCGGTTCCCGTTTTAGCCAATATTGGAAAGAACAAAACGACTCCTAACGAAAGAGCCATCGAAGACTACCAGATACTTTTTAAAGGGTTAGTGAACGACGTAGACGGTTTTGTTGTCAATGTGAGCTCGCCAAATACTCAAGGCTTAAGAGAATTGCAATCGGTTGAATTTATCGAACACATCGAATCGGCAGCACCCCGCAAACCTGTTTTTGTAAAATTGGCCCCTGATTTGGATTCCGAGCAATTGATACAGTTGTGTCGGAAAGTGAATGAAAGCCCCAGATTAAGCGGAATAGTTCTAACGAATACGTCGCGCGCGATTGCCCAGAGAGATTACGAAAAGGACCAAGGTGGGTATTCTGGAGAAAAACTATTTGAGATGTCTCTTGAGTGTGTTGCAGTGGCTCGTGAGAATTTGAAAGATGGAAAGTGCATTATCGGAGTTGGAGGAGTGAACTCTCCGGAACGTGCCAAGAAGATGCTTTCTCAGGGTGCCGATTTGATAGAAGTCTATACGGGATTTGTTTATCAAGGCCCCAAGTTTATTAAAAATATCTCACAAGAATTATCGAATCAGAGCTTTGAGCTCAGCTTCTGAAATCTCTTTGACTTTCAGTTCTCTTGCTTTCGTTAATTTAGAGCCCGCATCTTCGCCTACGAGCAAGTAATCAGTGTTTTTTGATACACTGCCTGTCACTTTTCCGCCGTGGGTTCGGATAAGGTCGGCCGCTTCATCCCGAGACAATGAAGGTAAGGTTCCTGTAATTACAAAAGTGAGTCCCTGAAGTGCTGTTCCTCCGTGGGTTTTGATTGATTTCGGACGGACGCCTTTTTCAAGGAGATGCTCAATTTCACTTCTGTTCTTTTTGTCAGTTGTGAATTGGACAATAGCTGCGGCTACTTTTTCTCCGACCTCTTCGACTTTTAGGAGATCTTCCTCTTTCGCTTCCAAAAAACTTTTGAGAGAGCCAAAGTGCAGAGCAAGGAGCTCTGCGGTTCGTTCCCCCACAAATCGGATGCCGAGTGCAAAGATAAAACGGTCTAGCGTATTGTTTTTCGTTTTCTGAATCGCATCAACAAGCTTTTGTGCCGACCTCTCTCCCTGCCGTTCCAATGTTTGTAGCATCTCAGGTGTGAGGTCGTAGAGGCTTGAAAAATGACGAATCAGTTTTTTCTCAAGAAGAATATCGATCCATTTATCGCCTAGTCCTTCGATATTCATCGCTCGCTTGGAAGCAAAATGCTTAAGCGTCTCAGCCAATCGCGCAGGGCAAGCAACATTAATGCATCGATGGGCAACCTCTTCTTCGCTTGTCACGACCCTGTCACCACAAGATGGGCACTTTGTCGGGAAGTGAATCGCTTTCTCTTTTCCCTTACGTTTGGAAGTGATGACGCTTTGAACATTTGGGATCACATCCCCGGCGCGTTTAACGACTACAGTATCGTGTATCTTGATGCCTAAAGATTTGATTTGGTCTTCGTTGTGGAGAGTTGCAGATTTGACTTCAACTCCACCGATCCACACAGGCTCTAAAACAGCTACAGGCGTAATGACACCCGTTCTTCCCACTTGAAAGTGAACATCCTTAAGTTCCGTGATGCCCTCTTGGGCTTTGAATTTATAAGCCACAGCCCATCGTGGGGAACGAGCAACAAAACCGAGCTCTCGTTGATTGTTGAGCTCATTTACTTTTAATACAATCCCATCGATTTCATAGGGTAGAGATTCCCGTTGTTCTTCAACTTCCAAAAAGAAGTTTTGAATTTCTTTCAGTGATTTGAGCTCTCGTTTCAGGGAGTGAGTTCTAAGGCCCCATTGTGAGAACATTTTGACCATCTCCCAGTGGGTTTTAAAGTTCGCTCCTTCGATAGTGCCAACACTGTGGCAAAAAAGATCGAGATGTCGTTTGGCTGTTACTTGAGGGTCGAGCTGTCGGATAGAACCAGCAGCTGCGTTTCTAGGATTTGCAAATAGCGGCTCTTGGGCTTTGGCCCGCTCTTTATTTATTTTTTCAAAATCCTCTTTGAGGATAATGATTTCACCCCTTACTTCAAGTAGAGAAGGGTAATTGCCTCTAAGCTTTAATGGCACAGATCGGATAGTTTTCACATTGTTGGTAACATTTTCTCCAGTTTCACCATCTCCGCGAGTTGAAGCGACTGTTAAAAGTCCATTCTCATAAACGAGTTCTATCGCAAGCCCATCGAATTTAGGCTCGCCTACGACTGAAAACTTATCGCCAATGACTCCCGTCCAACGTTCGTAAAATTCCGTTAGTTCTTCTTCGGAATAAATATTTTGGAGACTCAGCATGGGCTGTCTGTGACGGTATTTAGAAAATCGTTCTAATGGAGCACCTCCTACTTTGTGGGTTGGGGAGGTCAGATCTGCAAATTCGGGGTGTTTTTTCTCAAGTTCGAGAAGTTCCTTGAAAAGCGCATCATATTTTTCATCAGAAATAGTCGGTTGGTCTAAGACGTAATATTTGTAGTTGGCCTCAGAAATTTGCTCTCTGAGTTGTTCGATTCTGGTTTTGACTGAGCCCATGGGATTTTAAAACTGAAGATGACGTAACTGCAGAACTTTTAAAGCAGCTTCTTTCACAATGTCCTGAGACATTTTAGATTCTCCAAACTTTCTGTTTTCAAAAAGAATGGGTAATTCCACTTGAGAGAATCCCTTTTTGTAGGTTCTGTATTTTATTTCTACTTGGAATGCATAACCTCTCGAAGTGATCTGTTCGAGACCAATCGTTTCTAAAACCTTTCTTCGATGAGCGTTAAATCCACCCGTCAGATCTTTATAAGGCAGGCCTAAAACCGATTTGGCGTAAATATTTCCCCCTCGGCTTATTAATATTCGGGGTAAGGTCCACCCTGATGTCGAACCGCCTTTGATATATCGAGAGCCCATCGCTTGATCATAGGTTTCAAGAGCTTTTAGAAGTCTAGGAACGTCGGCGGGGCTGTGGGAGAAATCGGCATCCATCTGAACAAATTGCTCATATCCTTTTTCAAGCCCCCACTTAAAACCTGCAATGTAAGCTCCAGCGAGCCCATTCTTTTTTTCTCTTGAAAGAAGGTGAACGTTGGAGTGTGAATTTGCAAAGTTTGTAACTGCCGCAGCTGTTCCGTCGGGAGAACTGTCATCTACAACAAGGACATCAACTTCGGGGGCCTTCGCAGCCAGTGCCGTTAGAATCTGAGTGATGTTCTCAATCTCATTGTAAGTTGGAACAATGACTAAACTGCGATTCGCCATTAAACCTCCCAAGCGGTAAAGGGCATGGCATGGGCTTCAGCGATCTGTTGGTGAATGAGTTTTCCACCGATAGTATTAAAGCCTAAGCGAATAGCTTTGCTACTTTTGGCAGCAGCTTCAGCTCCTTTGTCAGCAATCTGAAGAGCATACTTCAATGTGACATTGGTTAGAGCGAACGTTGAAGTGCGGCTGACGGCCCCTGGCATGTTGGTCACGCAATAGTGAACAACTCCATCCACGATAAAAGTTGGATTTTCGTGAGAAGTGGGGCGACATGTTTCCACACAGCCACCTTGGTCTACAGCGATATCTACGACAACTGAACCTGGTTTCATCTGAGAAATAGTTTTGCGCGAAACAAGTTTGGGGGCTTTTGCTCCCGGTACAAGCACAGAGCCGATCAAGAGGTCCGTTTTAGTGACACTTTCCTCAATATTGTCGATGTTTGACATGAGAGTTAAAAGGCGACCACCAAAAATATGCTCTAAGTACTCGAGTCGTCTGACATCTTGATCGATAATCGTGACTTGAGCACCCATTCCAAGAGCCACCATCGCAGCATTACTTCCGGCAACACCTCCGCCTAAAACGGTCACATGTCCAGGCATGACCCCTGGAACTCCAGCTAGGAGAACTCCCTTTCCAGAGCTTGTTTGATCCCAGCTACTTTGTAAGTAGTAGGCGCCAATTTGAATCGACATTCTACCCGCCACTTCGCTCATGGGGCGAAGTAGGGGGAGAGAAAAATCGGATTCTTGGATTGTTTCGTAAGCTATCCCAGTAACTCTCTTTTCGACCAATTCCTCTGTCAGTTTTTTTTCGGCGGCAAGGTGAAGGTAAGTGAAAAGTATCAGGTTGGGTCGCAAGTATTTAAATTCTTCGGCAAGAGGCTCTTTGACTTTCATCACCATGTCGGCGCCCCAAATCTCCGCAGCCGATTCAACAATAGTTGCTCCCGCCATTTTGAATTGTTCATCGGAAATTCCGCTGCCAACTCCGGCTCCTCGTTGAACTAAAACTTTGTGACCATGAGCCACAAAAGCCTTAACTCCAGCGGGCACGATACCGACTCGATTTTCTCTGTTTTTAATTTCTTTGGGAATGCCTACGATCACAGTTTATTCCTTTGAAATAACGATATCTAAAATATCGTTAGCGTCTATTTCTTGGGACCCTTTTTCTTCCGATTCAAAAACCAATTTGCCTCTCAGTTTTCCCCCTGAAAAACGTATCCAAGAATCGGTCACTTTTCCATGGAGATATTTTCCCATTTTATCCATTAAGGTACAATTGGCTTGGGACTCAAGAGCTTTGTCAATTTTGTCTAAAATCGGAAACATAACGAGCCCATTTTATATCAGGCATCCGAGCTAACGGCAAACAGGATTGAGAGATCTCAGCCCCAATAATGGCTTTTAGGAACACTTCCAGGTATATCGAGGTGGCTAGAGAGGGCAGCAGAAATTGTATATTCAGTGAGTATTCGTTGTTTTTGTTTAGTATGGAAAAGCCCCACCGTTTGGGTCTCTTTTGAAAAGTGCGTCATTGTTCTCATTAGATCGACGAGCGAAAGCGTCCACGAGAAGGGCTCAACCGACTCTCCAACTTCTCCCTGATGCACTAAATTCACTTGGCAGAACCGGAGTGTCACTCTTCCTAAAATCACGTCGAGTTCTAAAATCTCTACTTCTTCGACCCAAAGGCCTTCTTTCATTTCCTCGATGACCGAGCCGACCGTGTTGGAGCTGTGTAAAACAGGATGCCAAAAGCTAATCGTGGAAAATTCTTCAAAAGACTCGCGTCTTGAGTGTCCGGTTGGAGCGACTGAGAACCTGCTCGCCAAGCGGCTATCAGTGGCAAGCCCTTTAGGTTTTTGGCCATCAAAAATAAGAATAGGTCTTCTTAGATATCCTTCGTGGTCTACTCGAGCCGAAGCTTCATTGTCCTTCTCTTGCACTGAAAAATTAAAGTTTAGAGGAGCTTCTAGTTCTGAGAGGTAGGAAAATTTTTTTAAAACGAGATCCCCTTCGAAACCACGAATTAAGCAATCGATTAGTTTTGCCATTGAAGTTGCGGACCAACCGACAGGAATAGGTCCTTGGGGAGCCGGCCATTGTTCCGTCGAACCCAAAATAATTCGACGTTGGATTTTGGGTAAAAGCGAATCGAGCTCTTTCCAAAGCTCAGTGATCATCCCAGTTGAAAAATGGGAGTTAAAACAGAGAGGCTTCCCTTTGAGGGATGATTCCACGTTGACTTTGAATTCTCCTTGTTCGTTCTCCCCAGATTTTATTTCATCTGCACTGACAGCGATTTCGTAAATTTGTCTTCTTTCCTGAAACCAAAAGAAAACGGGTTTTGAGAGCGAGTTCTCCAAATTAATTTTTCTTACGAGGAGATTGAGTTTGCGAATTTTTTCTCCGATCATTGAGCTATTGGTCGAAGGTTCCATACTCTGAACCTTAATTTCTGACTCCGAGAAGGGTAGTTCTAGAAGTTTTAAAACCGATTCAGTAGAGAAATGATTAGTCCTAAATACTCGGGGAAAATCGTCATTGGGTCTAAGCAGTTCGATTGAAAGGCCCCCTGACTCGGAGTGGCGAGCTCTGTTTTCTTTATCGTAGATCTCAAGTTCTAAGAGATTGGTGCGCTCTGCATAAATCTGGCACGAAGTGTATCCAGCTTCCTTAATTTTGGTAAATATCAAGCGGAGATCCAATTTTCTCAGCATGGCTTGCCCAAAGGAGTTTTAATTTGTTTGATAAAGTGTTTAAGAATCCCCAAAAATTCGAGATAATAATAACATGAATTCTCGCCTGACCCAAACCCTCGCTCTGTTTGTTATGTTTTCAATTGTGCGCTGCGCATCTCATCCAAAACCCCAAAAAATTGTAATCAACCCACTGGCGGAGAGAATTTCGGCTCTTGAGCTGGATTTGAAAGACCAAAACCGAGAGATCTCTCGACTGAATCAGTTGGTCCGAGAGTTGAGACAGCAAAAAACGGATCAAAAAAACACTGAAGCTAAAGCCGTTGAAGTTCAACCAGCTCCTCCCACCGTTAAACTGAGTCCTCAAGAAAATGATGAGACCCATCCGGTCTCTCCTTTAATGGACGAAGTTGAAACCATAGCCGATTCCTCTCAAGACAGTATGCACACTTACTATCGAGGTTTAGAACTCTATAAAGGCAAAAAGTTTGAAGATGCTATTGAAGCTTTTCGTGCTTTCATTAATGAAAATCCTCAACATGTTTATGCAGACCGCGCTCAATTTTTTGTCGTTGATAGCTACTTTCTCATGAAAGAATACGGGATGGTGATAGTTGCAGCGAACCTTTTAGAATCCAAATATCCCTATAGCCAGAGAATGGCCGAAGCCACCTATAAACGAGGACTCGCTCTTTTAGAAATGAATCAAGAGGCGCAAGCTAAAGCAGCTTTGAGTCAGCTGATTAAAAACTTTCCCAAAGATCCATCAGCCGAGCTTGCAAGAAAAAAGTGGGCTGAGTTAAGCAAGAATTCTGCGTCACGCGTCCAATCAAATTAAAATATCTAGTGAGGAGTCTCTTATGCAGAGATGGATACTCGGTTTATTAATTTTGTCGAGCTCTTTGGCAAACGCCAGACCCTACCGTTTTTACTTAGACCCACGCAAAGCCGAGCAGGTTTTAGCAGGCATCAACTTTGGTCCCCGCCTTGCGGATGAAGAGTGGTTGAAACTCATCAATTTTGAACGGCAGTCCAAACGGCAGATCCAATCGGGTGACAATTTATGGAATATCGCTCGCGGACAGTTTGGGGATCCTTTTCTTTGGAGAAAATTGTGGCAAGAGAACCCTTGGTTAACAAATCCACATGATTTGGAAATTGGCCGCATATTGAATTATTACAGAGAGGGCGATGAGGAACATGCCCCCAAAAGAATTCCCATTGTCAAACTTCGGCCCGACAAATCGGGGACGATGAGTGATGTTGATAATGATATTTATGTCAATCGAGTTTTTAAAGCGAGGTATCGCCTTAATTACATTGTGATCAAAGATGAGGATTTTATCGGAGAAGTTACGGGCTCTTACTCCGATCGAACTCAGCTGTCTTCCAATGATGATTTTTATGTTTCATTTATGGAAGATAAAAAAGTGGAACCCGGTAGTACTTTCACGGTCGTTAGGGAGGAAAAAGATCTTAAAGACAAGACCCAACTTGGGGAGCCTGTTATCGGTAAGATGGCTCGCATTTTAGCTGAAATCAGGATCAAGAGTGTTGAAATGAATTTGGCCAAAGCCGAACTCATTTCTCAAGCATATCCAGTCAATCGCGGCGATAAACTGATTTTAAATCCCAAAGTAGCGGGGGAAACCAGCGCTGAGTATCCTCCCAAAGACTCTATCGCTCAAGTCGTTATGCTTGATGATGAAAGAAGGGCTTTTGGAAGGCAGGGAGAGCTCCTAGTCATCAATAAAGGGCTTGCTCACGGGATGAAAGAGGGGTTTCTCTTTAAAGTTTTTGAAGACACAGATCCTGTGAAAAAAAATCAAACCGCAGTTACTCCAGACTCCAAGGGCGAGATTCGCCTTGTCTATGTTGGCAATGAGATCAGTGTAGGTGTGGTGAATCGGAACACTTCTCCAATTCGTATTGGGGATAGTTTATTGAGTTTCACTGAGCTCCCCGATCGTCCGGTGCCTCCCCGAAGAGTTCGTCAAGAAATCAACATTGATTAGATTCTATGTGAGCACGCTTCTATTGTTCAATTGAACTCCCAAAAGGTGAGAGTAAAAACCTCACCATGAATTTAAAAAAGGATTCTTTCACGCTCTTAGAACCCGTTTCTTTTCATGTAGCCTCACATCGTTGGCTTCGAGAAATCCCAAGTCCTCCGAAAGTATTAAATTACCTAGGGTCAGTTCAATCACTGAGCCGACCTTGTTTTGCAATTGTTGGGACGCGCAGGCCTTCGGGCTACGGTGTTAGAACGGCAATCGCTTTTTCAAAGCAATTGGCATCGATGGGATTTACGATCGTAAGTGGTCTAGCTCGCGGTATTGATAGTTGGGCCCATCGTGGGGCTTTAATGGCTCGAGGAAAAACGGTCGCCGTTCTTGGACATGGTCTAAAGCGCATTTATCCCCCTGAGAACTTTAGTTTAAGTCAGGATATTCTTAACTCGGGTGGTTGTTTACTCTCCGAGTATCCGCTAGAAACTCCACCTCTGCCCCATCATTTCCCACAACGCAACCGCATCATTTCAGGGCTTTGTGTGGGGACTCTTATTATTGAAGCCGCAGAAAAAAGTGGATCCTTAATCACTGCTCGATATGCTTTGGAGCAAAATAGATCTGTTTTTGTGGTTCCGTCTCGGATTGAGGACAAAAGTTTCACTGGCGGTAACTTGTTACTTCAAGAAGGAGCTAAGCTTGTTTTAAAACTCGAGGATATACTTGAGGAAATCGGTGGAAGTTACCGAGAATGCATAGAAAAGGACCGGAAAGATGACAGTGATTTGCTTGAGCTTAAAACACTTTTTGAAAAGCAAAATCATCAGCTTTGCTTAACTCAAATCCTTGAGGCCCCTTCGGCAGAAAGAACAAAATTATTGGCAGCACTTGATGTTGCTATAAAACAGGAAAAAGTAGTTGAAGTTGCCCCCCAACATTACATTTGGATCACATAATGCGATGTGAAAAAAATAATCTCTTTAAAAAAGAGCGCTTGCCAAATGTTGAAGTTGTTAGAACAATAATAGTTAAGTTCGGTTTTCGTTTGCGGCGACTAACCCTTAAAAAAGAAGAGAAAATGCGAGATAAGATCCTAGACATCTTGGCGCTGTTTTCTCAGTCTCTGGAGCGAAATAAAGATTTATTTTATGACGCTGAAGAGATTTGGGAGTTACTCTCAACCCGAGGTTATTCTGAAGAGGAGATCGAAAGTGCAATATCGCACATCCAGAGAACCTCTTTAGAAATTCCAGGCCCCTTCTGGAGCGATGCCGTTCCTGTTTATAGAATCTATAGTGAGGAAGAGCATTCGCGGCTTTCCAAATCTGCAAAAGGATATTTGTGGAAGCTTAAAATGCGGGGCATTATTGATCACGCCATTGAAGATGAAATCATTCAAAAAGCGATGAATCTTGAATCGCCCGCAGGCCTCCGAGAAATAAAAACGGTTGCAGCTCTAACTGTTTTCGGTTATGAGCACAAAATTCAGGGAGGCGGTTCCTCATCTTCTACTTTAGTCGAAACGCGCATTAACTAGCTCGGCTACACAAAGATCAGGTCCATAATCCTCCGTAACTGGCAAAGAGAACGTAGATATTTCATGGAAAAAGCAACAGCCAAAAAAAGAACGAAGAAAGCGAAAGTCGCTGATGAAGAGGTCGCCAGTAGTTCGGGGTCAGCCAAAGGGCTCGTTGTCGTTGAGTCTCCCGCAAAAGCTAAAACTCTCAAAAAATATTTAGGCAAAAATTTTGATGTCAAAGCATCTGTAGGGCACGTTATGGATCTGCCCAAAAGTAGTCTGGGCGTAGATCCGGAAAAAGATTTCGAACCTGTTTACGAAATGATCAAAGGTAAACAGAAAGTCGTGGAAGAGCTCGCAAAAGCGGCTTTAAAAGCCGACAAAGTTTATCTAGCTGCCGACCCTGATCGCGAAGGTGAAGCCATTGCTTGGCATGTGGCCCAAGTTTTAAAACTCCCTAAAAGTAAAATTCACAGGGTCTTGTTCCATGAGATTACGAAACCCGCTGTTTTAAAAGCGATTGAGAATCCAATTGAGCTTAATAAGGACCGGTATGAATCCCAACAAGCCCGTCGGATCTTAGATCGTTTAGTGGGCTATAAGATTTCTCCGATTCTCTGGACCAAAGTGAGACGAGGATTGTCGGCAGGCCGAGTTCAATCGGTCGCGGTCAAAATGATCGCAGATCGAGAAAAAGAGATTCAAGCCTTTATTCCTCAGCCTTACTGGACTGTGACTGCAAAGCTTTCGGGAGCTAATAAAGATTTTATTGCGCGCCTTGTTAGGGCCGATGAGAAGAAGATCGATCGTCTCACTATTGATAAAGAAGAGTGGGCCAAAGAGATCGTAGCTGATTCCTCTTCTGCATCTTGGAAAATTGTTTCAGTAGGGCAAAAATCTCGAAAGAGAAACCCTTATCCCCCTTTTATTACTTCAACTCTGCAGCAAGAGGCTTCGAAGCGACTTTACTTTAGTGCTAAGAAAACGATGACCCTTGCTCAGCAGCTTTATGAAGGTATCGATTTAGGGGCCGACGGAGCGCAGGGGTTGATCACTTATATGCGTACCGACTCGACTCGTCTTTCCGATGAAGCGATTCGCGAGGCTCGAACATTAGTAGAGAAGATTTTGGGGGCAGAGTACTTACCCAAAACCCCCGTAGAATATCGAAACAAAAAGAATGCACAGGATGCTCATGAAGCTATCCGTCCCACATCGGTAAGATTCACGCCTGAAAAAATAAAACAGTTTTTAGATGCCGATCAGTACAAACTCTATGAACTCATTTGGAAACGCTATTTGGCCAGTCAAATGGAGCCAGCCGTTTTTGATCAGACTACCGTTGATATCGATGCTGTAGCCAAAAATTCAAAAGTTTACGGTTACCGATGTACTGGTAGCGTTTTGCGATTTGATGGTTTTTTGGTTCTTTGGCAGGACGATGAAAATTCGGGAGATGAAACCCAATCTCTTCCTGATCTGAAAGAGTCGACAGCTGTTCAGTGTCATTCGGTGATGGATGAAAAACACATGACTCAACCTCCTCCAAGATTCTCTGAGAGCAGTCTGATTAAGGAGCTTGAGGAAAAAGGGATTGGGCGTCCCTCGACTTATGCGAGCATTCTTTCGACCATTCAAGACCGCAAATATGTAGAGAAGAAAGAGAACCGATTTTATCCGACAGAACTTGGGACTTTGATTAACGATCTTTTGGTCGAAAATTTCCCTTCAATTGTGGATGAAAAGTTTACAGCTCACATGGAAGAGGAACTCGACCAAATTGAGGAAGGTAAACTTAATTGGGTCTCGACTCTCAAAGAGTTTTACAACCCCTTTGAAGCTACTTTAAAGAATGCGCAAGAGAAAATGCGCAATGTGAAACGAGAAGAAACCCCGACCGACATTAAATGTCCCAAGTGTGAAAAAATATTAGTTCTTAAATGGGGTAAGAACGGTAAGTTTGCGGCTTGTCAGGGCTACCCCGATTGCAGATTTACATCAGAATTTGTCCAAGAGAATGGCACTATTTCGCTTATTGCGCAGCCCACGACCGACGAAAAGTGCGTGACTTGCGGCGAACCAATGCAGGTCAAGAGCGGTCGTTTCGGAAGGTTTTTAGCTTGTTCTGCTTATCCGAAATGCAAAACAACAAAACCCATCACAACTGGGATCAAATGCCCAGATTGTAAAGAGGGAGAGTTGTCCCAAAAGAAAACTCGTTTTGGAAAAATTTTCTTTAGCTGTACTAAATATCCCAACTGCAAATACGCGATTTGGGATAAACCTCTCAAAGGACAACCATGTCCTCAGTGCCAACATCCGTTTTTGACGGAACACTATACGAAGAAAGAGGGGGCATCGATCAAGTGCCCTAATAAAGAATGTGGCTATCAGGCGAAGAGCGAGTCTGGAGGAACTTCCGAAACCGCTGCCGCGACTAGCTAAATTCTCTTTCTTGCCTTTTCCTATTCTTCCCGCTTACAGTTTAGTCCATGAAAATAAAATCACTTATTCTTTCTGGGCTGTTGCTTTGTTCAACTGCTTTGCCTCTTGATGGTTTTTACTTAGGGGGGCAGATCGGGCATGTGGCTTTAACGGGTAGACCCTCTCCCACTTACAATAACACTATCGGTTTTGCGATCGACTTGGGCTTTAGAACCAATCCTCTTTTAGATGTCCTTTTTTCTTCTCAGTACAGCTCTCATACTGGAGGTGGAAACGGCCTTTCTTTGTACGCAGAAACTCTTGCTGCAAATTTTCATATTCTAGATGTCAATGATTTCGACGTCAGTTTGGGCGGGGGGCCTGGTTTTTACTTTTTCAAATATGCTGCTAAAACAGACACCCTTTTCGGAATTCAGGCTGGTTCCAATGTGGATGTGAAAGCTGGGGAGAATTTAAGGATCGGTATTGGACTCAAGTACCACACACTTTTTAGAAAAGATTCTGATCTTGGGGATAACTTTTGGACCATCATGATGAGAGTAGGTTATCAATTTGGAGCGTAATTTATGGCAGTGATCAAATCAGAAATGGCAGGCACGGTATTGGAAGTAAAAGTCAAAGCTGGAGATTCTATCAAATCGGGGCAAGAGATTGTTGTTCTTGAATCGATGAAAATGGAAGTCCCAGTCATGGCCAATCAGTCGGGAAAAGTGGCTGAGATCAAAAAAAAGGTCGGAGACTTCGTAAATGAGGGAGAGGCCCTCATCGAGCTTGCATAATCACTTGTGAAAACTGAACCCCAAAAATCGGAAGCTATCACTCTCACCGATGTGACTTTGCGGGATGGGCTTCAAGCTGAGAGCAAAACAGTTCCATTAGATTCGAAATTGCAGCTTTTGAATCTCCTTTCTCAATGCCAATTTAATCGCTTGGAGATTACAAGTTTTGTAAATCCTAAATGGATCCCACAGCTAGGTGACGCTGAAAAACTCTGTGAATCGTGGTTTAAAAAAGAATCCACTCAAGAGACGATGGCTTTTGTCCCAAACACGAAAGGCTGTGAGAGGTTATTAAAGTTTCCTATCCCTTGGGTGAGCTGTTTTGTGGCCGCAAGCCCCACTTTTAATCAAAAAAATGTCAATTGTACTATCGATGAGAGTTTGAAAGAGATTGAATCGATTATTTCAGTTGCAAAAAATGCGAAGCGAAAAATCAGAGTTTATGTTTCAACTGTTTGGGGTTGTCCCTACGAGAAAGAAATTACTGCAAGTCATTTAGAACCGATTTTCCAAAAACTATCCAAAAGCGGAGCCGATGAAATCGCCCTTAGCGATACGATTGGAGTCGCAACTCCAAGTACAGTGAGAGCTGTCCTTAGTCAAAGCTCGAAGTTTTTCCCTTTTTCAAAAATAGCACTTCATCTTCACAATACGTATGGATTCGCTCTGGCCAACGTTCAGACAGCTTACGATGTTGGAGTTAGAAGTTTCGATGGATCTTTAGGAGGAGTCGGGGGGTGCCCTTACGCGAGGGGCGCTACAGGAAATATTGCTTCCGACGATTTGAGAAATCTATTTTTTAGACAGGGCAAGCTTAAAAATTTCCCAAAACCGGAAATTGAGAAAACATTAGACTATTTACGAAATGAACTGGGCTTAGTGTTAAACAGTTCTTTGTCCAAAATTCAGGAGAAGGGGGGAAGCTGGTATGGGATCGAGTGAGTTATTAGTCCGTCGAGAAGTAGGAGTGGTGATTGCAACTTTGAATCGCCCCGATAAGATGAATGCTCTCAATAAGGAAGTTTTTAGTGCTCTTAAAAATCTGATTGATTTGATTGAGCATGATTCCACCGCGCGAGTTTTGATAATCACTGGAGCAGGGGATAAAGCTTTTTGCGTTGGGGCTGACCTCAAAGAACGTCAGGGGATGAACGAAAAAGACATTTTAGTAAGAATGGATTTTGTGAAAGGGATCTACTTAAAACTTGAACGATTAAAGATCCCAACTATTGCTGCTATCAACGGTACAGCTTTAGGAGGCGGTCTAGAGCTCGCTCTTGCCTGCGATTTGCGAGTGGCTCCATCCGGAGCTGTTTTCGGTCTCCCGGAAGTCGATTTAGCTATCATGCCTGGTAATGGTGGAACTCAAAGGCTCTCAAGGTTAATAGGGCTAGCAAAGGCTCTGGAGCTTATCCTTCTCGCTAAAAAGTTTTCATCCGAAGATGCGCTAGCTCTCAATTTGGTGAACGCAGTTGTGCCAGCGAACCAAGTGATGTCGAAAGCTTTGTCTTTTGCAAATAAATTATTAGAGTCGGGGCCCATAGGAATCAAGCAAGCGAAACTGGCTATTCGAGGTGGCTTTGAGAGAAGTTATGAGCATGCACTCGATTTTGAAGTGGAGTGCTACAAGTCTGTCCTCTATTCCAAAGATCGCCTTGAAGGTATCAAAGCTTTTATTGAAAAAAGAAAGCCAGTTTATCGAGGAGAGTAAGAGAGGTTATATATGAGTCAAGAACTTCATCCCATTCGTGAAAGAATTGTTAAGGGCGGGGCCCAAAAGTACCACGATAAAAACACGGAGAGTAAAAAGCTTTTTGCTAGAAATCGCATCGCTTTACTTTGTGATAAAGGAACTTTTGTTGAGGATGGTCTATTTGCAAACTGCATGGACAATGAACTTCCTGCCGACGGTGTTATTACGGGGCTTGGTAAAATAGGCGGTAGAGCGATTGCATTGATGGCCAATGACTCAACTGTGAAAGCGGGATCTTGGGGGGCTCGAACAGTTGAAAAAATTGTGCGTATCCAAGAAGTGGCAGAGAAATTACAGATTCCTCTTTTTTATCTCGTTGATAGTGCAGGCGCTAGAATCACCGACCAAGTAGAAATGTTCCCAGGCCGAAGAGGGGCTGGAAGAATTTTTAGGAACCAAGCAAGACTTTCGGGCATTATTCCTCAGATCTGTTTGCTCTTTGGTCCGTCTGCGGCTGGTGGAGCTTACATTCCCGCTTTCTGCGATGTGCTCTTCATGGTCGAAGGGAATGCCAGCATGTACTTAGGTTCTCCGCGTATGGCTGAAGCTGTCATTGGTGAAAAGGTCAGCCTCGAAGAAATGGGTGGGGCTAAAATGCACTGCACAGAAAGTGGATGCGGAGATTTTTTGTGTGCGACCGAGGAAATGGCCATTGAAAAAGCGAAACGTTATTTTTCCTATCTTCCGCAAAATAGAACCAGTTGTGTTCCTATTGAGAAATCTCACGAGCCTGAGTTCGGCCCAAAGGAACTTCAAGGATTGATCCCTGAATCAGACGCTAGAGCGTACGACATGAAGCAAGTGATCAAAACCATCGTTGATAAAGATTCCTTCTGCGAAGTGAAAGAGCTTTTTGCGAAAGAAGTGATCACGGGATTTGGAAGGCTCGACGGAAAGACAATCGCTATTGTTGCCAATCAGCCGCTTGTAAAAGGTGGAGTTCTCTTTGTTGATTCTTCCGACAAAGCAGCTCGTTTTATCCAAATTGCTTCGAGCTACGGTATTCCGATTCTTTTTATCGCGGATGTTCCTGGCTTTATGATTGGCTCCAAAGTGGAAAAAGAGGGGATGATTCGAAGTGGGGCCAAGTTTATCTATGCGATGTCTAACGCCGATGTTCCTAAGATTTCTTTAATTGTCAGGAAAGCCTATGGGGCTGGTCTCTATGCGATGTGTGGTCCTGCCTTTGATTGCGATGCGACGATTGCTCTTCCTTCTGCGAAAATTGCAGTGATGGGTCCTGAGCCCGCGATTAACGCGGTTTATGCAAATAAGATTCAAGGGCTTCCAGCTGAAGAGCGAAAAGCTTTTATGACCGAAAAGATGAAAGAGTACGAGACCGACGTAAACATTTACAAATTAGCGAGCGAGCTCATTGTGGATCAGATGGTCGATTACTCTGAAGTCAGAAGCGAACTCATGGCTCGGTTTAGCTACTATGCGCTCAAAAATTCGCGCACTGTGCGCCCCTCAGGTATTCTTCCCATGTAATTTTTGATAGAAAGAGCTGCTTTCTTATTTCGAACGTTCGATGTTTTCTGGCCCTTTGAGCAGAATCTGCATGTTGGCTTGGCCAGGATCTACGACGTTGAAAGTCCCTGTGGCCTTCACTTGAACATTGAGGTTCAGGTATTTGTTGCGTGCATTGATGATGTTTTGAGGCTTCTCATCCCACCATTCTTGAAGTTTGTTTCTTATCGCTTCAAAAGCTTTGGGATCGTCAAAATTGACGAGAGTTATTTCACGTTTAACACCGTCGTTATCAACCACTTGAAGAGCGAAGACATTAAACTGAACTTGTGGACTTTTTGGGAAAAGAACGAGGGTTCCAGTCAAAGAACCTTGTTTCATATGCCATTTGACAAGACTATCGGTAACGACAATCGGATTGGTTTTGGAAACATCCACAGCCACATGAGCGGGCAAGTGAGGATGTTTTCTCAATTTGTATTGTAAAGTGATCTTATCGTTGCGGTAGAGGTCTTTTGCAAGTTCGGGCTTAGGAACCACAACTGGGATGATAGCATCTTTGTACTCAATGACGAGTACTTTACCGCCATCGACAATCGCATGAACCTTTCCTTTGAGTTCCGTTTTGCCTTCGAGCTCCTCGGGGAGTTTGGCTTCGTGAGTGTACTTGCCGTGACCTAATCCATCCTCAAATTTCTGATAGAGGTAAATCTCTTTGGCGTCGATATGCTGAATCGGGGCTCCGTTTGCGAGGAAAGAGCCTCGAATGATCACTTCATCGTGTCGATTTGAAGATTCTAGAAACTTTTTGACCTCAGGGTTTTCGGTTGTGATGGGAAATTCGTAGTGGTCGAAGAAATTTCCCGGAACGCGATAGGTAAAAACATATTGACTGTATTCGTTAACCGCCCCGTGGATCCAACCCTGAAGGCCATTGCCTTCGAGCATTCTTTGAATCTCTTCCATGGTCGTATCTGATTCCAGTTTTCCGTTCACTGGAAGATCAGCACGTAAGCTATTGAAAGCTAATAAAAAAGCCACTGCAAACACAATAACAAGTCGCATAAAATCTCCTTAAGATTAGGGGATTATTCGCTTAAATACTCTAAAGAATCAAGCTAGAATTATGGAAAATAAAGTTTCTCAAAACTAGGGCTTAAAGCGCCGATAAGTTTCAAGATAACAAAGGAGAAAATATGAAGGTTCTGATGGGGTTGGTTGCTTTGATGGTTTTAGCAAGCTGTTCATCTAAAGAGGTCACGGTCAGCACAGATGAAGCTGAAAAATTTGATAAAAACTTGAACTCGGCCACTCTTGATAAAGCTGAGAAGGTCGGTATCAAAGATGGTACTGTAAAAATTCAAAAAACGATCTACCTCGAAGAAGATCTCAATAAAATGCAAAGAGAGATTGAGGATCTGGAAAATCGAATCTACGGAGAGTCAAAAACCTATCCTGGAGGAATGTATCTTTCTTTAAAAGGTTGCCGTTCTGAGCTTGCTGATACTCGTTTAGGTGGAAATGGAGTGCCAGAGCCCATGGAGAAGTGGGAAAAAATTTCAGCTAAAGATCCCGATTACAACTACCACGTCGACCGTGACAAAAATGTCATTGCAGTCAACGAAGAAGAGCTCGCAGGAAGAATCACCAATTTAAGAAAACTAAAAAGAGTTCTCAATGACACTTATGACACTTTCCAAAGCCGTCTTGATATCTGCCAGCAAAAAGTCAAAGCGGCCCAAGTAGCCCAAGGAATGAACCCCGAAGATTCCAAGGCCAAAGGGGAGTGGGTTGAAGGTCCTAATGGTTACAAGGTCTGGAAAATGAAACGTTCTAAAACCACCGATCCCGAAGAGATGATGAAACGAAAAACTGCGGGAGACAGACCGGAGCCCAAAGAGTCAACAGAGAGCGATGATTAATCGCTCCTTACTTTCCAATGGCTAAAGGTGGCTTGGCGTTTCCAATAAAGCCAACCAAAACTAATAGAGTCACGATATAGGGAAATGCTTGCAAAGCCTGAACCGGGAAAGTGTGTCCAAAAATGGCATTGCTTTGAAGCTGAATCTGTAAAGCATCTGCCAAACCAAAGAACAAGCAGCTCACAAAAGTGGGGATAGGTCGCCACTTTCCAAAAATAAGGGCTGTGAGGGCAATGTATCCTCGTCCAGCAGTCATGTCTCGTGTGAATTGGCTTGCGTGAGCTGTGGAGAGGTAAACTCCTCCTAACCCAATCACCATGCCCGCCAACGACATGGCCCATAACTTCACTTTTTGAGAAGAAACCCCAGATGTCTCAAGAGCTTCGGGCCCGTCCCCTGCTGCGAGAAGTCTCAACCCTAATCCCGTTCTGTAGACCAATGCATAGAGAGTAAAAGGGAGAAGACAAGCTACTACTGTAAGAGTAGTCGAGCTAAATCTCTCAGAGATTGGAATCGCTTTGGTGTTTGTGGGACTCCCGAAAAAAAGTTTGGTTAAAAGTGGTGTCATTCCTGCTGCAATTAAATTCACGACGACTCCACTAATAATCTGGTCGGCTTTGGCTTTGACCGTGAGAAAAGCATGGATAAACATCGTAAATCCGCCAACTATCAAAGCCGCAATCGCCCCCAAATAAGGGCTATGAGTCAAATAGGTCACTGTCGCTGCTGCCCAAGCCGAAGTTAAAAGAACTCCCTCAAGACAAATGGTTGCAACTCCCGATCTTTCGCACAGAAAGCCACCCATGGCTGCGAAAATAAGAGGCGTTGAGAGCCTTAGTGTGGATAGAAGTAATTCCATCATTTCGCACCCTCTTTTTTTGATTTGCTGAACAGCCGAACAAAATAGGGTTGGCTTGCAATAATAATAATGATCAAGGCCTCCATAATAACTGAGACTTCTTTTGTCATCTTTTCGCTTAAGAACTCAATTTCTCTGGCCCCATTGTGAATGGCTCCAAAAAGGAGGGCCGATAAAATGATTCCTAGGGGGTGGTTTCTTGCTATCAATGCCACTGCTATTCCAGTGAAGCCGTATTGGGGTGAAAAACCCTCAATTAATTTGTGGTGATATCCCATGACTTCGTTGACTCCTACAAGGCCCGAGAGGGCTCCGGAAAGTGTTAGAACTAGAATGAAATTGGCTCCCACAGCGATACCATTAAACTCCGCAGCAGTTGGATTTTGTCCTAGAGCCCTAATTTCGTATCCCTTCGAAGTGTGAAAGAGGAACAAATAGCAGAGGATGGCAGCGATGATACTTAAAAACAGTGTGATATTCACAGGGGTTGTAAGAAAAAAATTACTTCCAAGCAGTGTTGTAAAATCAGAAAGAAGTGGAAGTACATATCCTTTTCCAATTTCTACAGTTTCCGGATTTTGAACTTCAGTGTTTTTGAAAGGGTACAGAATAAGATAGTTGACCAGAATGATCCCAATAAAGTTGAGCAGGATAGTGACAATCACTTCATGGCTTCCTCGTTTGGCTTTGAAATAACCAGCAATCATTCCCCAAATTCCCCCAAAAACGAGCGCCACCAAAACCCCAAGAGGTACCGCTAAAAAGCTGGGTAAATGGGGAAAGAAACAAGAAAGGGCAACAATTGCGATGGCACCAAGATGGAGCTGTCCTTCACTTCCAATGTTAAAAAGCCCTGCGTGAAATGAAAGCGCTACCGAAAGTCCGGTCAGTATGAGCGGAGTTGTATAGTAAAGTGTGTAGCCTAGGCCAAAACTATTGAAGAAAGTACTTGTGAACGCTTCAACCAAAATTGAAGGGCTCTCTCCCATGCAGACCAAAAAAAGGCTTGTCACCGAAGCCGAAACTGCAAGGGCTACGAGTGGGGCTATGACCGCTTTTTTTGAAAAGCTCAACTTCATTAGACAGTTCCTCCTGTCATGCTTAAGCCAAGTTCTCTTTCATTAGCGGTTTCTTTAGTAAATTGAGCGACAATCCTTCCGTGAAAGAGCACCAAAATTCTATCTGAAAGTTTAAGAATCTCATCGAGCTCAGAGGAAATAAGCAAAATACCAGTGCCTTTCGATTTTAGTTCGAGAAAATGTTGGTGGATGAAATCGATAGCTCCAATGTCAATGCCACGCGTGGGGTGAGCTGCTAGCAAAAACTGAACCGGTCTAGAAGTCTCTCTTGCAACGACAAGTTTTTGTTGGTTTCCACCTGAGAGTGAGACCATAGAAAGGTGTGGATCTTTCGGGCGAACATCAAAGCGTTGGATCATGTGGCTCACGATGGGTTCTGTCTTAGATCCCGATAAGAACCAGCCATTTCGAATTTCTCTCTCTTTGTGATGCCCCAAGATAGCGTTTTCTGAAATGGAAAAGGGAAGAATGACAGCTTCTCTGTGCCGATCAGGAGGAATAATGGAGAATCCCATTTGTTTTAAATCATAACTATCCACATCCAAAATGTTTTGATTATTGAAAACGATTTGTCCGTCAAAATGTCTTTCAATCCCAGCCAAGCACTTAATGAGTTCTTGCTGGCCATTCCCTTCTATGCCAGCAATGCCCACAATCTCTCCAGCATTCACTTCAAATGAAATATCGCTCAGTTTCTGCCCCATGGGTTTCTTTAGGGTGAGAGAACTCACTTGGAGTTTCGCTTGTGGTGTGTGTGCTTCTTCGTGGCGCTTTAAGGGCGATCTCTTGTGCCCAATCATCTTTTCAGCAAGGATCTCCTCAGAAAGATCACGGGTCGCTAACGTCTCAACCACTGTTCCTTGCCGCATGATAGTGACACAATCTGTGTGGTTTAAAATCTCTTTGAGTTTGTGCGTGATAAGGATAATCGTTTTTCCAGCTTTTTTGAGGTTCTTGAGGCGTTCAAAAAGCGACTCTACTTCTTGTGGGCTTAATACGGCCGTTGGCTCATCTAAAATTAAGATGTCAGATTTTCTAAAGAGCAATTTTAAAAGTTCCACCTGTTGCTGATGGCCAACTGAGAGTGTTTCAACTTTCTGGTTGAGCTCCACTTGAAACCCAAATTCTTTTTTTAGATTTTCAAGCTGGCCCATCACAGAAGCTTCATCCACAAACCAGAGGGACGGCTCTTTTCCTAAAATGATGTTTTCCCAAACGGTGAGTGTGGGAACCAACATGAAGTGCTGGTGGACCATTCCAATTCCCAGCGTAATGGCCTCTTGAGGGGTTCGGATGGGCGTAGGTTTTCCTTTTAAAGAGATGACCCCATGGTCGGGTTCAAACATTCCATAGAGAATCTTCATGATCGTTGATTTTCCAGCTCCGTTTTCTCCGACCACGCCGTGAATGGTAGATGAATGGACCGAAAAAGTGACATCACGGTTCGCAGCTACAGCGCCAAAAGTTTTGCTTATTTTAGAAAACTCTATAAGGGGGGACGAAGTTTGAGCCATTAGAATGATTTAGCTTTCTTCATTTTGAGATAGTAATCGGGAACCTTGAGTTTTTTATTAGAGATATCCGATTTAATGGTTTGAATCCGAGACTCCATTTCGCTGGATATCAATTTGCGATTGAATTCATCAAGAGAATAATCGACTCCGTTTTCACTAAGGCCTAGATCAAAAATTCCCCCTTGAAACTTGGATTGGGTTTCAAGCTCAATCGCTTTGAAAACGGCAACATCTACTTTTTTAAGCATGCTAGTTAAAACAAGTCCTGGCTTGACCCAATTTTGATTCGAGTCGCAACCCACAGCCAATCTTTGCATCTGTTCTGCAGCATCGAAAACTCCTAACCCTGAGGCCCCCGAAGGGCTAAAAATGACATCCACTCCTTTATTGTACTGGGAAAGGGCGAGTTCTTTGGCTTTAGTCGGGTTTCGCCACGCTTCTGATGAGGAACCCACATAATTTGTGAGAACTGTCGCATTGGGATTGATGTGTTTTACGCCAGATTCAAATCCCAATTGAAAACGACGAATCATTGGAATGTCCATGCCGCCGACAAATCCGATTTTATGGGTTTTAGAGGCCATGGCGGAAAGAGCCCCCACAAGAAAAGAACCTTCATGTTCTTTGAATACAATCGATCGGACATTAGGTGCATCGGTCGTGGCATCGATGAGCACAAAGTGGGCTTTAGGAAATTGCTTAGCGACTCGCTCAACTGCATTTTTCTGAACAAACCCCACTGCAATAATCAGTGGAAATTGTTTTTGTGCAAAAGTTCTTAGAGTCGGTTCTAAAGAAATGTCATCAGATGACTCGACAGTTTTGAGTTTGATACCGAGCTTGTTTTGGGCTTCGGTTGCCCCCAAAAAAGCTGCAGCGTTAAACGATTTGTCATCTCGGCCCCCTTTATCAAGAGCCAGTCCGACTTTAATTTCCCCATGAAGAGAGCCGCTCAAACCGAGGAGTAAACTCAATGAAAGTAAAATTTCACAAAAAAATGTTTTTTTCATGAGCGACTAAATGGAATTATCGGCAGCCAAATGGGCTTGCGCTAAAGCTTCGTTGAAATTGAACCCATTGGCCATTGTTGCGAACTGTTAACAAAAGCTGTTGAGAAAGAGGTTGGGTCGCACCCTGCAAGAAGTAAACTGTGGTATCTGTTGTTGGATCAAAAGTGGTTGAAGCATATCCTTTGACTTGGGTTCCCTCGTCTAGGACCACTTCCATAAAATGAGTTTCAGGATTGATAGAAACTTTGGCACGAGCACTATCGGGAGCTTGAGAAAGGGTGCATTCGTAACTGGCCACGTTTGCAGCAGGTGCACTGACGGACAAACAAAATACAAAAAGAGACAGCAAAAGATAAATGGAGGATTTCATAGTGGTAAAAAACCACTAAACCCTCTATCTGTCAATTTGAGCAGGGGGTAATCATTACTTCTGAGGGGGATGCCAAGACCAGATGGGACAATCCGAACTTCTTACCACTTGCCTTGCTATACTTCCCAGTATTGCAGCACTTGCAGGGCCTGTTTGAGTGACTAGCGCAATTACTTGGGCTTTATACTTTTTAGCTGCTTTTGTAATGGCTTTGGGGATAAATTCGGCTTTTTCGTCGATGATGATTTCGACATCAATCCCTTCGCTTGAAAGTTTCTTTTCCCATTTTTCAAGAGCTCGATATCTTCTGGCTTCGTCCTCTTTGAGATAGGTTTCGTAGATGTCACTGCGGTAAATCATGGAGTAGGTTTCAGGAAGAACGTAATCCATTTTGTGAAAAAGAATCAATTTAGCTTTCAGTCGCTTCAGATCGGGAATGAGTCTATCTAAACCCTTTTCTGAAGCTTCGCTCAGATCGGTCGGAAAGAGGATAGTCTTAATTTTTTTTGGTAAATGAGTTTTGGGGTTTACGATGAGAAGGGGGATGGTTGATTGAAGAATAAGAGCTTCGGCAAAGCTTCCTAAAAGCCATCTCTCCACTCCGGCTCGAGCGTGAGTGCCTACAGCAATGAGGTCGGCTTTCTTCTCTTTCGCATAGTCTAAAAAGGTTAAAACTGACCGTCGTTGAGAGTATTCGGGACAATAGATCAACGAAGGTTCACCTAGGTTGGGGAATTTTGTCGCTTGGGTGATCTTTTCAAAAGCTTTTTGAGCCGCTGTTTTAAATTTCTCTCGTACGTCGGGGGTGTCGGTAGGTAGTCTAAGCTGCCCAGGGTTAAGAACCGATGCCGGCTCAATAGTATTGGGACTCTGACGCATCCATTTTTTGAGATGTTGAGCCACTTTGAGTTGAGTTCTCTTGTCAGCGAAAGGGTCAATGGCCCAAATAGTTGTAGATTGAAGCGTCATAAATAGTTCTCCTTGCTAAAACTTCAAATACTTTTTGCAGTTTGAATGCCATTATTTAAAGTTAGTGGCACAATAATTGTAGTTTTTTTTGATTAAAAACAACTTTAAGAAGAGGCCCTATGAAAATTCTATTTCAAACCGCTTTTATGACCCTCATCATTTTGACTTCCATAAGCAATGCTAAAGAACGCCCTGAAGTGACGGGCAACATGCGTGAGGTTTTTAACTCGTTGATGAATCTCCAAACCTATGCTGTTTCTACCGATAGGTTTCGAGATTCTAAGAATAAGGATGTGATCAGTAAGGATCTCAAAACCCTTGAAAGAGTCAACCACTCCTTTCCCAAAAAGATGATGGACGAAGAACCCGGTATTGCGGCTATCGCTAAGCTTTATCAAGATTATATTCACGACACACAAACGCAGTTCAAAAAAGGTAACTATGAATACGCTAGAAACAGAGTGAGAAGTGCTACGGCCTTTTGTTTGAACTGCCACACGAGGGTTACTACTGAAAAAGTGTTTGCAGATTTTCAAAATCGCATCGAAAAAGGGGATTTTTCGCTTTATGAAAAAGCTGAAATTGCAGCAGCGACACGTCAGTTTGATAAAGCTTTAAAAGACTACCGCGAGTTGCTGTCCACTATTCCTAAAAACGAGTGGGGTATTATCGAATACAGCCGAGCTTTACGACATGCCGTGAGCATTTCAGTACGAGTTAAGCGGGATCCTAAATTGACCCTTGAAATTCTTGATCAAGTCGCCAAACAAAAAGATCTCCCCGAGTTTATTCAAGACTATGTGAACCAATGGAAAAAGGAGACCGTCGCTTGGAAAGACGAAAAAGTTGACGAGGATTTGAAAGGAGCCAAAGCGATTGCAAAAGCCAAATCCATTATCGAAAAGGCTATGGCGAGTCAGGCTTTTCCGGCCGATGAGAATATTGATATCTCTCTGCTTAGAGCCACCAATTATCTTCATGAAGCTTTAGATGAAAAGCCAAATTCTGAAGAAAGAGCTGAAGCTTTGTATCTCTTGGGAATGGCTTATCAAGTGTTGCAAGACCCCATGCTTTGGGATCTTGATACCATTTACTACGAAAGCTGTATTCGAGAAAAACCTCACTCCGATTTGTCTAAAAAATGCTACCGTCGATACTCCGATCGCATCTATTTTGGATATACCGGAAGTGGCGGAACTTTCATTCCCGAGCCCGAGCTTAAGAAGCTAGTTGAACTTAGAAAATTGGCCAATTAGCTGGCATTGAATCTGCTGTATTTCTTTTTTAAATCTGGGGCTGAGCCCAAATTTAAAAATCAGGAGACAATTTGTCCCTTTTCGAGTTATGAGTTTTTGTGAGATGGGACAGAATGGTAGAAAACAGATGGGTTCAACTTCGCTCAAAGGTCGAGTGGTTATTCTCGATGACGATCGAGAGATGGTGTCGTTGCTGGAAGATTTCTTAACCAGCGAGGGTTATCTCATAAGTCCGTTTTCTAATGCCTTAGATGCTTTGACCGCATTGAGGCCCAGTGGTGCTTTAGCCCATGACAAAAATGAGGGTGATATTGATCTTATCATCACCGATCTAAAAATGGCCCAAATGGACGGTATGCAGTTCCTCCAAGTGATCAAATCGGAGCGGCCTGAAATACCAGTTGTCCTTATCACTGCTTTTGGGAGTATCGATACTGCGATTGAGGCCATGAAGAAGGGGGCCTATCACTATCTTGTGAAGCCCTTCAAATTAACCGAAATGGCTGTCATTGTTCAGCGAGCGGTCGAGCGTAGAGCTCTTACCCGTGAGAACTTTAATTTAAAAGAACAACTGAAAAAAGAGAGAGGTATTGAGGGGATTGTCGGCAATAGTAAGCCGATGCAGACTGTTTTTGATCTCATTAAGAGAGTTTCAAACTCACAAGCCAATGTCCTTATTACGGGTGAGAGTGGAACTGGGAAAGAGATGGTCGCTCGAGCGATTCATTCTTTGAGCGAGCGAAGGGAGAAGCCTTTTATCGCTATTAATTGCTCGGCTATTCCTGAGAATCTGCTTGAAAGTGAACTTTTTGGCCATGCCAAGGGTTCGTTCACTGGAGCCACACAGAGAAAGCGGGGATTAATTGAAGAGGCCAATGGGGGAACTCTTTTCCTCGACGAAATCGGAGACATGATTCCGGCTCTTCAGGCCAAACTTTTAAGAGTTCTGCAGGAGAGAAAGATTAAGCCCGTGGGAGATAATCAGTTTTACGATATTGATGTTCGCGTGATCTGTGCAACTCATAAGGATCTCAAAGCTGGTATACGAGAGGGGACATTTCGAGAAGATCTTTACTACCGATTGAGTGTTATTCCCATCGCACTTCCTGCGCTTCGGGAGAGAACAGAAGATATCCCTCTACTTGCAGCCCATTTTCTTAAAAAAGCAGTGGCTCGTCATTTTTCGGGGCCCCAAGTAAGAAACTTGAGTTTCACCAAGGAAGCGGTTTCTAAGCTTTGTAGCATGAAGTGGGCTGGTAACGTCCGCGAACTCGAGAATGTAGTAGAAAGAGCCGTTGTTCTAACCCGAGGCCAGGAGATCATCGCTGAGGATATTGATAATCATGATTCAAGTGACCCTCAAACGGCTCTAAGTTACATGGTTCAAGACTCCCCGACGATTGCACAGCTTGAGCAACGCTATATCCAAATGATCCTTGAGAAGACAGCAGGCCGAAAAGATAAAGCTGCACAAATCTTAGGTATCAACCGTCGAACACTTTACCGTAAAGAGCGAGAATATGGTTGGGTGAAAGAGGGAGATGATTCCGAGTTGGCTGCTGATGGTAATCAAGAAGAATTGACCTAAAAGTAGATACCTTAGTCTTGTCTGTCATCGTCATATTTCCTTCATAATTGTATGCTAGCCTCAAAGAGTACTGCTTGTGGGAGGCACTGAGTGAGTTCAGGCATTTTCTCTTTTTTTACAAAAGCTTTGTTGGTTTCAATTGTAGCAATGGGTTTCGGGGTGGGCTGCAACAAGCTGTCTTCGCCTATGACCACCCAGATACAAAATGTCGTTCTCATTAACGAGTCCAATTTGGCCGAAGCCTCTAAAGTTTCAGATCAATTAATTGCAGAGAGCAAAACCATTTTGCAAGCGGGACAAAAGTCGCAATTAACTTCCAAAGAGATCCGAGAAAAATTGTCCTATCTTCCTCAAGTCTTGGGGGTAGGTTCGGAAGGCGTTTTCAAGCAAATCCCAGAGTTGGTAGACTCAACTCCGTTAAGTGCAAACGAAGAAGCTGCGGTGCGTGGTTCGTATAGCGGGGTTCGAGGTGCTGTGGCAACAAATGCCGTTGCTGCTACTGACACCACTGAGGTGGATTTAGAGCCTGAATTTGCAAATGGAGTTGTCGGAGCTTTCTGGCAGCTCATATTTGGATTTCTCAATAACTTACCCCCCTCAATTCCTGGTTCGGATGCTCCACCGACGACGGACCCCACCCCAGAGGACTTGGTAGTAGCCTTTCAGCCACCGCTGAGACCCCCACCTATTGGCGCGGGAGGACCTCCTCCCGAAGAACCTGTTCCACTTCCCCCTAACGGCGGAGGTGGCCAGTTTGTTGGGCCTCCTGTATTAGCACCACAGGTTCCGTGCACTCAATTTAATATTGGGGGCTTTTGTTGCAATGTCGCCCAGAACGGAAGGGGCGGATTAGCCGACAGGTGCACTTTGTACTATAAAATTCCAACTCGTCAGCCCGGTATATTTTTCTTCGGGAATTGCTCTTGGATTAGAGGGGTTGGTTTTGATCTCAATTGCCCAGATCCCAGATATTTTACGGGCTGGAAGTGCGCTCCTCGAGACCCCAACGCTTGTTAAGCTTTTAAAATAAAAAAGCCCGCAATGACTTAAGAGTCACTGCGGGCTTAAGCGTTCAGACCTTAGGGCAGGTCTACAACTTTATTAATCGCTTGTCCGTTCATTGATCGAACATGGAGTAAGTAAACTCCTGTGAGATCATTTTTAAGTTCTACTGTTTTTACGAATCGAACTTTCTGAGACTCACATCCTCGCTCTGCAATATGCTTCACGATGGGTTGAACAACGATGACATCTGAAGTGTAGTGCACTTTGATGTCTTCAAAGATTGTGCAGCGATCACTAAAAGCTCCTTTGACAACAAGAGTATGAATGCCCGTGTCAGGTTCAGTGGTGATGTAAGCATCAGTCGCTGGAGCATAAAGAAACTCGTCAGCTTCCGATTTAGAAGCGCGGTCGATCTTAATGCTTCCAAGGTTATTGCCCTTAGCAGCGTCTTTTAGAGAGTAGTCACCGGCGCTGACAAGTCCCAAATCGATCGTTTGATTAAAGGGAACCAGCATTTGTAAACAGACCCCATTGTAATGATACGCTTGTTGCTGAATCGTGATGGTGCGAGTTTTAGGATCAACTTTTGTAGCGTAAGGCCCCACTTTATAACAAGTGTTGGGGAAGAATCCTTCCACCGTCACTTGAGTGCGATCGTTGTCGTCAAATCCTTCAGGGATAAAGGCTTTCTGAATGGCAACAGTGACAGTGTTAGGTGTTGTTCCTGAAGAAATATCATCGGCCATCGTCTGAATTGCTCCCATGAGCCCAATGATCACTAATAAATAAGAGAGTTTCATAAGCTTCGTCCTTTCCGTCTGTTTTAAAATCCTGTAACCCGTTGTTGTCATAGTGCAAACAGTATTCCAAGTAAACTTTTTCTAGAGTTGAGTGTGAATTAAGTAAATGACACTTAGCGCACACATGTTTCTGAGACAAAATGTCCGTACTAAGTCGGCCAATTTGGGACGGAAATGAACTTAAAATCTTTAAAAGCAAGCAAGTAGGCATGAAGAGCGATTCGTCGAGAGGAAAAAAGACCTGTTTTTCCACCGTAAGTGGTGTCCCCCTCGATGGGTGTTTTAAGAAAACTTAACTGACCTCTAATCTGATGAGTTCGCCCAGTTAAAAGAAGTATCTCCGAATCGAAAAGCCCATTGTTAGCTTCAGTTTTTAAAATCTCCAGCTGACATTCGAGCCGGTTCTCCTTAGGTGTTGCGTGCAGTACTTTGGGGGCCCAGAGGCTTTTTTCCATGTAGTGGGTATGAAGTCCCAAGGGTGGGGCTAGTGGAGTGAGAGCTCGATAATGTTTGATGACTCGTTTCTGTCTTAAAAGGCGATTAAATTCGCTTTGGAAATTGTGTGTTTTGGCTAAAAGAAGAAGACCACTCACAGGAACATCTAGCCTTTGGGTCACATAAAGCGGAACCCCAAGCACTTGGCTCAGTTGATAGCAAACGTTTTCTACGCAATTATCAAGTGTAGGGGGAACAGGAACTCCAGCAGGTTTATTGATGATTACAAAAGCCTCGTTTTCAAAAATAAGCCTAGATTTCCAATCGACCGATTCAACATCGTAGCGCTTTGGAAAACTATGAATTCGGATGTAGTCGTTTTCTTTAAGAGGAGTCTCCGAAAACACTCTCTCCTTATTTACAAAAATGGAACCCAGACGGAAAAGTTCAGAAAGGCGAGACTCTTCGATTTTCATTTTATCCCTCAAAAAGACAGATAAAGGGATAAAAGAGGAGGCCAAGAAGTGCAGCGTTGAATGGGGGCGTTCTAAAGGAGAGTCCATAGCTGCAGTCATACTTAAGCTTGGATTGTATATAAAGAAAAAAAGGTGAAACTAACTTTGGGGTGTAGGACTTGCTGTAATAGGGGCAAAAAGTGTGTACCAGGGTGTGTCTTTTATCGGGCGGTGTGTTTTTTCGATAAGATGATTTAAAGGATCTTTCGGATCAAAAATACGATTTGGTTTTTCAATGGGAGAACCGTGTCCTATTTTCATGCGAACAACTCGGCTATTAGGATTGATCTGTTTAGCGTAGAGCGAAGCTAAAATCTCATTGGTCTTTCCGGAGTTTTGATACCAAGTGACCCCTTTTGCGGGGGGAATAGGTGAAATCAAATAGACCCATGAAAAATTAGGGTAAACAAGAAGAGGGCCCTGTTCAGGCAATAGGGGTTTTAGTTCGGAATAAAGAGTCTCAACCACTTCTTTTTTCTGAGGCGTTGTGTAGATACCTTTGTAGGGGCCTGTTTCAACTTTTTGGGTTAGCTCTTTAAAAGAAGCGTCCGACCAGATGTTTAAGGGGAATAAAAAGATTAAGAAAGAAGGCAGAGCTAAAGGCACTAAAGAAAAGTGTTTAAATCGTGGTTTGAGTAATTGCATCGCTTGCCCGACCAGGATGAGGCTCACCATAAAAGCTGGAACCAAACCCACTTGAGAGTTTAAGTGCCCGCTAACTGACGTAAAGGTCGAAATTAATCCTGCTACGAAAGAGGGGACGTAGACCCATTGAGTAAGTAGTTTTATATTAGAGTTTTGGGAAACGAGCGGAAAAGTTAAAGTTGCAAGCGCCGAAAAGAAAAATGGGACCATGGCCCAGTTTCCCCATGAGAGAAAACCCAAAACAACAGCTAAAACCGGAGATATTGCGATTAGAAAATAGGCAAAACCCGGAAATCTCCGATAGGTTTTAAAAAACAAAAATCCATAAGTGATTAAAGTAAGTAAAATCCATTTTGAAATAAAATGCCGGAGGACAGTTAGGAGCCTCATTATGGAAGGAGTATCGTAGAGGTATTCTTTCCTAAAAGAGACTGCTGCTTGGAAATCACTCCAGTGGGTCAACGCTGCAGAAATAGGATAAATAAATAAAACTAAAACACCTGTTGCAAACAAAAATGGAAAAGAACTCTTTCTGCAAAATACTAAAAGATAAAAAAACAGGAAACCCGCAACGGCTAGGAAAGTGATATAGGCCAATGAGGCCATTCCTAGAAAAAGCCCTGAGAATAAAATGGCCCCCTTGCGGTTTTTAGATACACCTTCAAAGAGAGAAATAAGCCCAATAGTCAAAAATAGGGTACCAAGAGAGTTGTACCCTAGGGTCACCATATTACCGGTGAAAAAGAGCGAAATACTCGAAGCTGCTATTAGGGCGCGGGGCCCATCAGTGGTTCGTTTTAAAATGAGAGCCATCAAAAGAGCGACACTTAAGTAAAGAAAAACTAAGGATTGCCTTAAAAAAAGAATAACTCCATCGAGCGTATGAGCCATGATGAAAAAGATTTTAAAAAAGGGATAAGTGAGGAGCGAGAAGGTTTGAACTAAATTGAGTTCATCCACAAAGAGTTTCTGGCCAGTGAATAATCGCAATGCTAAAGCGGCATAAAAAGGCTCATCAAAGAAATCAACCCCGAAAAAGGTTCTGTAGAAAAGTAATCCGAATGAAAAGAGAAAGACGAAAGCAGCAAATAAGAGCGATAGTTTCTGTGAAATGGGAAAGTTTTTTAGGTTTTGCATGGCTTATCGAACAAAGTTTAACACACTTAACGCTCCTAGGTTAACCGTCTAAAAAAAGGTTGGGATATAATTTTTAAAGTAGCTTCTTCCCAAGTACCCAAAACAATCCAATAACTACAACCAAAGAGGGTCTATGAAACGATCAACTTTAGCGCTAGTTTGCGCTCTTTCCTTATCTATCGTCGGTCATGCCACAACAAGTCGAAACGGCTTTGTTGAAAGTGCCGATGCCCGAAATGTCGCTCTTTTAGTAGGGGTCACTTACGGCCTGCCTGGAATAGATCTTGATCTCAACAACGTCAGAGAAATTGCAACTCACCCCGGTTACAAATTTGATGTAAATGAACTTTGGGAAGAAGAAGGAAGTGTTTCTAACGTAGCTAAAAATTTGACCGACCTCTCTGCAAGTGTGACCGACGGCGGGACACTCTTCTTTTACTTCTCAGGCCATGGTTCTAAAGATGGTCTTTTAATGGACGACCGATTGATGAAGATCGGAGAAATAAGAGCTGCGATTGAAAAAGGTCGCGCAGGAAAAGCTCCACTTGAGCGTTTAGTGATGATGTTCGACTCTTGCTACTCCGGTGCTCTTCTTAATGGCGTAAGAAAAGTAAGTCATCAAAGAGAAGATGCTCGAGCTTCTGAGGAGTTTGCAAACGCTTTAGTGAAAGAACTTCAAATTGCAAACGGCCGAGACACTTACTGGAAAAAACTTTTCGTCTTTGCTTCTTCACGTGCTGATGAAACCTCTGCAGCAGGTTCGAATGGTTCAGCTTTCACAGTGAACATGAGAAAAGCTTTCGACGAAGCGGTTCTAGCCAAAGCCAAAGTCAGTGAGTTTGTGACTAAAACTCAAAAATACACCGCTTCTTATCATCACCCTGTGGCCCGTTTAGTACCGGTCACATTGGGAGATGAAGCTTTAGTGCCTTAACCCCTAATAAAAAGTACATAGCCCCAATCCTGTGTAAGACCCCTGGAGATATCCCACTCCAGGGGTTTTTTTATTTTTTAGGGCCATTCTTTTTGTTTTATGATTTTAAGATTTTAGCTCTCCACTGCCCAAAAACGGCCCTTCAAAATAGGGCTAAAGTATTGACTTGAATACCGAATCTGTTACCTTGCCGTGCGGCAATCAACTCAATCGTATGGAAGGGATTCACTTATGAAAAATGTTCTACTCGCTCTATCTTTAGTTAGCGCGTTGAGCTTTGGCTCAGCAGTGGAGTTTAAAGGAACACCGACAAACATCGATGTCTCTGGAACACCGATGAAAGTCTATCCTCAAGCAGCTCTTACAACTGCGACTGGCCCAGTGAATTTAAAGCTCACAGGCTATGGCATTCGCCAGAAGTCGGTCGCTTTCGTCAAAGTCAATGTTTACTTGGCCACAAGCTACATTGATGAAGCTGTGACATTGAATCCAAGTAGCCCCATTGATTCTTTAAAAACAACCAAGGGCCGAGTGATTGTGCTCGATATGTTGAGAACCATGACTGCTCAAGACATTCGCACCGCTTTCGAAGAAGCGCTCGATGTGAATGGAGTTGATATTAACTCTAAAGCTGTTCAGTCGGTGTTTTCAAAGTTCCAAGGGGATCTTTATGCTGGCGACAGAATCGTTGTTTCTAGCTACCCCGGTGAAAGAAATCTTGAAACTCTGATGATTGAGCTTCCAAAGAGCAACATCAGTGAAACTTCTAATTTCCTAGGATTAGATTTCTGGAAAATCTGGTTCGGTGAGCCTGTCGATGAACTCATGGGTGAACTGAAAGCCAAATTAATGGGAGTTAAAAAACCATGAAGAAGCTTTTGTTGACCGTTCTTTCTTTAAGCGTTCTTTCTGGCTGCGGTATCAAAGAGATGGCCGATGAGGCCCGAGACAACTTAAGAAAAACTGGGAATGCTGTTCACTTGCAAGTGTTAACAGTGGCTCTCCAGCAGATGTTGGATCCCGTCAATACCGACAGCTTAACTCCTCCTGTGAGAATGTTCCCTTACGGGGACACTTTCAGCAAAGAGGCTAGTTCAAGTGAGATTACTGAGGTTTATCACACCTTTTTGGTCGACGTGAAACTTGGTGGGCAAACTGGGAAGTCAAATCCCACGGCCAAGGACATGCGACTTCAAGGAAGGAAAGTGAGTCTTGCTGCAGGCGGCGTGATTTCAGCTTTCATACCGCATGAGAAGCTTGAGGAGATTATCCGAGAGCAGATCTCTCGTGGCGGAAGATATGAAGACACGGCTTATGTGATTCTATTAACTCGCTATACTTACTTAAGAGATTTCTTTTTCGCATCGGTTGTAGAGAAATCGGAGCGAGTGAATATGGATTCTGTCAGAAAAGCGGCTGAGTACTTTAAAGAGATTAAGTACATTGCGCAGCTTTCTTTCGTGGATCGCATTAAACTTCACGTGCCTCAGTTTATTCCAGTGATCAACGACACCAATCCAGATCCTGATACGACTACGCAGTTTGAAGATCTCGATATCACTGTAAGCCCAACCGAGTACAAGCTTCTTGCTCGAAAAGCGATTCGTCGCTTTGAACGAGATGAAGTGTTGAAAGAGCAGCTCTACAACACGGAAGAAGGTCAAAGGTTGTTAGCGATCTTCCAAGCTGAATAGTTGGTAGATAAAAAACTTTAAAGAGGGATGTGAGTTAAAACTCATATCCCTTTTGTTATTTGGAAAGTTCGTCTCGGCAACGGGCCTTTAAAGTAACCTCTACCGATTTTGCGGGGTAGGGGAGAACCACTTCGAGTCTTTTGTTTTCCAATTCTAAAACTCTAAACTCTTGATGAAGCGGTATTTGCTCTCCTTGGAGATCAAAATGGGCCGAGCAAATTTGCCGGCGGTTTTTTAAGTTTTTCATTTTGTAAGTGAAAAGCATTTTTTGCGGATTATTGTCTAAAGTAAATCCGCAATTAACTTCCATGTCTGGGAGTTGGGTTGACTGACATTTAAACGAAGGAAGACTTAGGCGATACCGAGTGTCGAAAGTGGCCGAGACACAGGCCAAAAAGCAAATGCCCCAGAAAAGATAGAGCGCACGAGTTTTAAATTTATCGTTCAGTTGGCTTTTTACTAAAAAGTTTTCTAAGTTGTAGCCGATTGCTAAGTGGATAAGAAAAATAATGAACCAAAAGAGAAAAGAGTAGAGGGGGCCGGCCCAGTCGGTTAGCCCCGGAAAACAGGGCTCGTGAATACAGTTTACGTTTTGAGTCGCGGGAAACACAAAGTAAGAAACACCAAAAATAAGCGGATTAAAAATAGCGATGAGAAGAAGGGCGTTACTTTTTTTCTGGGGCAAATGGATTAAAGCGATGAGGGCTACGGGTATAGTGAAATAGTGGTAGTGGCTTAATAAAAATTCATCGAGCGGCAAACCCGGTTGGTACATGAACTCGACTAAGCCAAAGAGGTTTTGGCCAGTGAAGACCCTGTACTGATTGTCGATGACCCAGAAGATTTGGGTAAAGCAGGCGATACTTAAGAAGCCCGTGAGCCAGCCTCGGTGTTTAAAGAGAAGGCCAAAAGCCGTGCCGATGAGGGCGAGGTTACAGAACCACCAGTAAAAGCCTTGGTCGATGCCGTAGCGAAGGATGTCTAAATAGGTGTTTAAGAAAGCCCAAAGAAGGAAGAAGGCCCCCGAAAGGATGAAGGGGTCCAGTTTTTTAAGGGGGTTCTTCATTAAATTAGGTAAAGGATATCAATTCGATAAGGTCGGTGCAACTTTCCTTAGTCCTATTTCAAAAGACTCGACAACTCCATCATGAGCCATTAATAAATAGGGTCTTGGTTTTTTAAAACCTTGGTGCCGGCATAGCTCAGTTGGTAGAGCAACTGATTTGTAATCAGTAGGTCGCAGGTTCGACTCCTGTTGCCGGCTCCATTTTAAAAAGCTTCAAGTCTTTGAAAAAAAGTGGATGGGTTCCCGAGTGGTCAAAGGGATCAGACTGTAAATCTGACGGCTCTGCCTTCGAAGGTTCGAATCCTTCCCCATCCACCATCAATAATTTCAATAACTTACAGTCAAAATCTCGAAATTCAAATTTCTCAAATTACCCCGTCGTGGTCGTTTCGTGGTCTCGCCCAATTGGGAACAACCGGATGACATTCGCGATTTTCTCCAGATTTGTCCCCCGATCGTGGACGTAACGATCGGTTACCGCGGGCGTTGAATGAGCGAATAAACGCCTCAAATCATCCCGGGTCGCGCCATGATGAATGTAAAGTTCGGACGTCGAATGCCTGAGTCCATGGGTTGCGATCACAGGAATCTTTAGCTCCGAACAGTACTTTTTCAGGTGGCGCATGTACCATTTGTAAGGCAGTTGTTCAGCTCTCGGGGAGCAAACGACAAATGGCGTGGTGGCCATAGCTTTTGCTCCGACAAGTTTCTGAAGTAACTCGGCTGGGATCGAGTGGCTGTGTTGCTTGCCACCTTTAGGATAGTCCCTAAAGTATCCAGTTTTGCTTACATAGGTACGTCGGATATGAATTCGGCCGGATGTTAAGCTAGGACTAATGTCCACATCTTCCCATCTGAGAGCTATGAGCTCCCCTAATCTTAGACCCAAATAAATTTGGACCCAGATCGCTAAACCGCATTCTTTATCTTCGGTGTATTTGAGAAGCTCTTTCACTTGATGAAGATTAAGATGGCGAGCTTCCTTAATCGCGATGACCGGTCTTAACTTTCTTAAAACCGGGCTAACTGTGAGGTATTGATAATTCTCAACAGCATCACCGAACATTTTTTTCAGAGTGGCGTACACAAGCCGTTGGGTTTGTGGTGCCTTACCTTGAGAAGTCATACCGATAAAGATGCGTTTGATCATCTGGGGAGTTACTGCGCGCAGTCTATGATTTCCAATCACCGGTTTAATGAATGATTGAAAATAGTGCAGCTGCTGCTTTCTCCAACCAGATTGAAGTTCCTTGGCTGTTTCATTTGAAACATCTTGGTGCCACTCTTCAAAGAACTGAGTGACCGTTACGGCTCTATCCTCAACCTTTCCAAGCACACCGTTTTGTTTCTCATACTTCCACTGATTGAGT
>Ga0214923_10000296_pt1 | contig 76130 bp, 102 predicted proteins | sample LL1510_MetaG_FD_177993 | JGI IMG/M metagenome (GOLD analysis project Ga0214923, IMG submission 177993) | Freshwater microbial communities from Lake Lanier, Atlanta, Georgia, United States - LL-1510 | ecosystem: Environmental > Aquatic > Freshwater > Lake | place: USA: Georgia | collected...
CCTGGAGTTAAATTTATTAAAGAGTGGATGCCGATATTTGTAGAGCTACCTGATGAAATAACTGTTGAAAAGGGTGATCTTTATGATTCGCCTGAATTAAGAAATGAAGTTATTGAAGCGATAACCCGTGCGTTTGATGCTAACATGGCAAAAGATAAAGAGCTTGTAAATGATTTTATAGACTCATTAAAATATAAAAACAGCTATTCGCACTCGAGTGAGAAAAAAGAAGGTGAAGGTACAGGTGAAGAGCCTAACATTGAAGAATATCCTGAAGACGATGATGTAACAGGGGAGCTAAGATCTATGGGTGCAATTGGCGGCCGTCGTGGTTATGACGCGGGTGGTTTTAGTTACGGGGACTAATCTCTTTACACTTAAACTTTTCCCAAGGTATTGAAATTTTATACTTTAAAGGGTCTATAACCCTCGAATCTATAAAGCCTTTTATTCTCAAAGAGCACGCAGTACATTCACCGCATGCTTGCTCTTCTCCCTCATAACAAGTCCAGGTTTGACTAAAATTAACCCCGAGCTTTATACCGAGTTTTACAATCTCTTCTTTAGATTTATCAATTAAAGGGGCTTGAACTACAATTCTATTTCTTCTGTTAAGAGCGGATACTTTATTGATTTGTTCGAGAAATTCTTCACTACCATCCCAAAACCCAGCAACGCTATCGGCTTGGGCAGCTCCATGAAAAACTGTGCTAGCACCGTAGTTTTCTGCTATAGCAAGTGAGATACTGAGTAACATTAAGTTTCTATACGGAACATAGTTAACTGTCTGCGGATCCCCCATTACATCCTTTGCCTTAGCAACTGCAATTTTGTTATTTAGAAGTGAAGAGACCTGACATATATCTCTAAAAAACGGTAATTTTATGTGTAAACTATCGACCGGCATATCAAGCGTTTCAATCTGAAATGAAGCGCAGTTTACTTCTTTATCACGGTGCTTTTGACCGTAGTCGTAGTTAACCGTAATTATTTTATCATACCTACTAGCGGCTAAATGTAGTAGGACGGTACTGTCCATTCCCCCAGAAATGGGGACTACAGCTTTACTCGTGAGGCTCTTCTTCGCCTTGCACTTCATTTGCGTTGTATTTGTATTCCTCTGCTAAGCGCTTGTCGAGTTCCGGAATAATAAACTCCTCGTAGAAAGCGGGGTCTTTAGCAAAAGTCTTTGCATAGCCCAGTTTATCGCCCTGTTTATACTTTCCACTAGTAACACCAACTGTATATGTTGCGCCGTTTTGTTCAACGATACCTCTCACTGCAGCCATACCAAGCAATCCACTATACTTGTTAAGCCCGGTCTTAAAAGAAAGATACATTTCTGTCTCTAGAAACGGTGGAAGAAAGCGATTTTTTACAGTTAATGCGCGAAGTGTTGTGCCGCTATACTTATTAGCTTCTGCAAGCTTCTTATCTTCTGCATCCATAGAATCACCCTCGCCTTCCTTTTCATGCCGCTTAGCAAGCTGTACTAAAATACTCGCCATATATACAGGGCCTGAGCCTCCAGCTTGATTCTTAACTAAGCTGGGAAACATTGCAGCCGGGTCATCATAAGTATGGTTTGTAAACAATATTGTAACACCAGCCTTAGCTGCTTTAAAAGTTAGAGTACGGAACATACTCTTTAAAGACTTTGCACGAAGTCCCATATCAGATGCAGACTTGTCCTTAGCTACATCGTCTAACTCTTTCTGTGAAGCAAGATTACCTAAACTGTCAATACTAATAATAAACTTACCCTTAGCATTATTCTCAATAATACTATCAAGTAACGCGCTGATTTGATTACGACACTGATCAATCGTATCAACAGGAACATATTTAACATTTTCAGGATCCAAGCCTACACCCTTTGTACTGTTTTCGTCAATAGCAATTTCTGTATCAAATATAACTGGAGTAATGCCTTTCTTTTGTGCAGTAGCAAGAATCTTATTAACAATAAACGTCTTACCGGTTTGACTAGGGCCAGAAAAGCCTGTTATTCTCCCCTTAGGAACGCCACCACCGCGGCAACTCCCGCCGAGTATAGCGTTAAGAGCATAACATCCTGTATCAAACCACTCATCAACTTTACTAAGTGCATTTTCGTTTAAAAAAGAAGCTTCACTGTTTAATTTGTCTAACGACGCGAATATTTTATTAAGGTCTTTACTCATACCTCTAGTATAAAGGATATAAAAATAAAAACAAGTAAAAAATTACTCGTCAAACAACTTAATTACTTTTTCGCCCTGAGGAGGTGTAATAATGCCTGAGGGAGCAGAAAATAGCTTCTTATATTGATCAACTAGTCTAGAATCATTATCAATATCAATACCTAGTACGACATTGGCAAGATTAAACTTCCATACTGTTCCTTCATTCTTACTCTTATCCCCGACAAATTCACGGAAATAAAGTGGAATAGTCTGTACATTAAGTTGACCCTGTTGTGTAGGCTGTACATGAATAATAGCAGGGTTCTTAACAGTGAGTGTTGTCTTATCCTGGCTAACTTGCTCGGCTAAAATTGTTCTACCAATATGGTCTATAAAAGTTACTAATGTTTGTTCGCTCATGTAGTTATATTATAATATCTTACTATTAAATCAACTGTCTTTTAATAAATCGAACAAATCTGTTTGTACTTGACTACCAGGTGATTGCAGCTTCCAATTTACTGCCTGATAGAACCTTTCTATTACTGAAAAAATAATCTTTTCAAACATCAATTCGTAATCAACTTCAAAAAATTCTGCAAATTCTTTAGGAAAATTATATTTGTATCCTATTGTCGAAATACCAAAGCGGTTGGGCTGTTTAGTATAAAAATATCTTACTTTGTCACCAGAAGATATTTTTTCATACTTTTTACCGGTGTTAAACCGATCAAGTAATATATTATAAAAATAAGCTGCTTTAACATGAATTGGCATATGCTTAGCAGTTTTAAAGTTATCACACATTGCAGCATATTTTTCGTACCCCTTAATACCCATTACAAAGGCTACATCCTCAATAGGCAATTTCTTAAAAATATCATATGTTTCATTAAAAATCTTATTAGTTTGCGAAAAGTCTTTAGTAAGCAGCATTGTCTCAATTATCTTCTTAACATAAGGTTTAATTGGAGTAGGCATTGTTGTTCTTACAACTTCAACTCCTGTGTATTTAAACTTATTGCAAGGAATACCCTCTTCGTCTAGTACATGTAATACGTATCTTTTCTTCTGCAAGAACAGTCCAACATCTGCTATAGCTTCTCTCTTAAAATTTAATCTACAATCTTGTGACCCTAGAGCTTGTTGCCCCCATTTAATAATATTTTTATTAAGATAATCTTCTATATCTTGTACCTGTTTGTAGTATTCAGGAGTAATCTTACCTCTCTCTGTAAGCATTTTTAATCCTGTTTTTCTAACAATATGCTTAATGGAAACATAAGAGCTATCTGTATCGTTATAGATAATAGGAGTATCGTTAGATATCTCTTCATCTGTAAGGTTAGCCTTAGATTTAATATATTCTTCTAATAAGCGGTTTGATTCCTTAATAACAGCTTGGCCGGTGAGTGTGATCGATTCTGCAAGTTCATCATCGCCTAGAGGACTGTGTTTATTTCCAAAATAACCATAGATTGTATTAATTAAAATCTTAATTGTATGTTGTAGGATGTTAAGATTTTCGCTTTGTAACTTAAGGTTTTTATATTCTTCTGTTTTCTTATCTACGTCAACTAATTTCTTTTTCAAAAGTTTTAATTGTCTTTTTATTTCTACTCTCTTCTTGTAATAGTGATCTACTGTGAGCGGTATAATGCCTTTTTCTTTCTGTGTAAAAAGCACTTTTGCCTTAGAAATAGCTATTTTTTCTTTTTTAACAAATTCTACAAAGTGCGCAGGAGATAATTTAAATGTTTGTCCGTTGACGTGATTGATTGTAATTTCTTTATCTGTTTTTTCTGTAATTACGCCAACTTTAGTTTCAGGCGATAAATTGAGAGTTATCATAACGTTTGGATACAGGCTGTTAGCATCAAACGAAACAACGTTTTCTTGAAAACCTTGACGAGGCTCACCTACATAAGCACCGGCATTTTGTTCGTTATTAAATACTTCTTTATTAAAAGTCGGTATTCGTTGATTACGCATACGCGCACGAATAGCGCATAATCCTGTTATAACAGATAGCGATCCTAATGCCCCTTCAAACGTTGTTAATCCCGCATATGCAATCATTCTTAAAAGCTTTAAGTATTGAAGCTTTTCTTCCAATCTTACAAGTAAATTAACGTCTTGAATGTTATAGTCGACAAACAATTCCCAATTTTCATCAGCAAGACTTGTTAAATTAGTATCGCCATAATCAATTTTATTCTCACCCAATTCTATTTCACCGATAGCATCTAGTTTGTAGGATTCACGTAATACTGGGCAAAATCTTTTATAAATGTCAAGATAATCGACGCATGAAACACCTTCAATATGCCAATGAACTTGATCTCTGCCGAACTTCCCTTTAAAAGAAATAGGTCTAATATAACCAACGGGTGAAAGCTTTTTAGTTTCATCTTCACCTAGAATACGAGTCATTCTATTGATAATATACGGTACGTCAAAGAACTCGCTATTCCACCCCGAAAGTATATCTGGGTAGTCAGAAATAAAATAATGCAAGAATTTCGATAGTAAGTCCTTTTCTGTTTTACAATAGATATAGGTAGTATTGTCTTTCTTTTTATCATATGATTTTAACCCCCAAGTTATAAATTTACCTCTTAATGTATCGTAAACTGTAATAATATTAATAGGGTGGTTAGGGTTATCTGGAACTGGAAATTCATCAGGACTATATGTCTCGATATCAATAAACAATACTCTAATAGGAAGAGATGAGAATTCATCTTTCTCATTATCTTGCCAAAAACTATCAATTAAAAATTGTTGTTGTATGTTTAAATTCTCAAATACTCTAGTTATTTTATTTTCTCTTAAATAATGGGCTCTCTCAGCTTGATTGCGAAATTTCTTTTTCTTTAAGCGAGTATTAAATATACTAGTTGTATCTGGATGGTTATTTGTCTCTAAGAAGATATAAGGCTCAAAAGTTGTATCTAAAGCGACGCGCTTGCCGTCTTTATCCCAGGTAAAGAGGCGCATTAATTGGCTTTTCGGTAAATAGGCTACATTTCTATACACAATATTATTATAAATGCTTAAACCGAAAGTACAATTAGAAATGTAAAACGATCTTAAACAAAACAATAGCAGAGCTTATAGCTGCTATAAGACTAGTAAACGTTCTTAGTAGCTCTAATTTATGATTGTGCTTATCTACCCAGATCTCAACATGATCGCGAAGGCGTCCTTCTTTCTCTAATTTTTTTATTTCTTTTTTAGAGAGCTTTCTCATGCAATAATTCCGTTTAAGGCATTCAAGAGCTTCCTATCCTTGTGTGCATATGGTAGCGTATAGAGTTCTTGATACGCGCCAATATTAGAGTCATTTTCTAACCATCTGCTTTCCGCTACTTTTCTAAACTTTGCACACATATTCATATATTTACCCTTCTTGTCTAATGTCTCTTCTATACACGCTAACATTTCTTCACCTGTTTTAAATTTAATTGGTGCATTAGAATAGGTAACTAAATCTTGACAAGCGATTGGCAGACCAAAGCAACATGCTTCTATATATTTTAAGTCGCTTTTAGCTTTGTTAAAAGTATTATCTTGTAACGGGGCAACCATCATATTAATCTGTAAGTTAGAAATCTTTTCTGGGTAAGAATAAAGATGCTGCCAAGGATGAAACTCTAGATCACCGTTTTGTACATAGGGATGTAATGGTAGAGGAAACGCTCCTAAAAATACCCAGCGATACTTTTGACGAGTCTTAACGATAGCCTCAATTACGTGCTCGAAATCATCTTTCTGACCAACACGGTTTTCAACATCAAAATGCGCACCAGATCCTGCATAAAGAATGCGCGGTCTTGCTCTATGCGTATCATAATTTTCTGAAATACGTCTCTCGTTATAAAAATTACCAATCCACCACTTTGGAGGAAAATTAGGGATAACTGTTATATTTTTATTCTTAATCTTGCTAGAATAGTAATCCTTCATAAAGTCACAGGTAACTGTGATTTCATCGCAAGTCTCCATAATTTTTTGTGCGGTGTTTCTAATTTCTGGATCAGCAAAAGCAGGCTTAAATTTATTATACTCAGGAATATCTTCTATAAAAACCAAATCATCAACTTCATAAATTAGTTTAAACCCGATCTTTTGGCTTAGTTCCTTTAAAAATTCTATAAATTTTAATTGATGTGGTGTTGCTTGGCGCTGTACGCGTACTGTCTTCACCCCGCGAAAATAGTTAGGATCAAAACACATTACAGTACTGCCGTGAATAACTAGCTTTTGATGGGCATTAAGAAAATGTTCAGGCCAAATCATTCTCCAGAATCCACAGCCACTATAATCTGCATAATAATTTAAGCATCTCTGTAAGTCTAATTCAGGTGGTCGGGGAGAAGTATTTGCTGCGGGAAGTTGAGCTGTAGGAAAAGGCGATGCAAAAGGAGAGACAAAAGGTGAAGGCGATACAAAGGGAGAAGGGGTAAACATAATATATATTAACTACTATATTCTTTATAATCAACTCTACGAGTTATACCGTTTGTCTTCTCTAAGAATATAATATCGCCGGTGGCAGCTTTAATACTTTCCTTTCTATGACTAATAACCATTATACTTTCATTATATTTTTCTACTCGTTCCTTAAGAATATTAATAACTAAGTCTACTCCTTTTTCATCTAAGCTTGAATCAAAAAGCTCATCATAGATGCTAAAATTAAAGGATACATCACCCTGAAGTCTTCGAATATCCATAAATGTAAATAAACAAGCTAAATCTATATTTTTACGCTCTGCTCCGCTAAAATTAAAGTAAGAGCATTGTTTGCCTTTATTATCAAATATTTCTTCTTCAAAGTATTCATTAAAAGTACATGTACAATTTGCATCCATTTTTTTAAGATAATATGATAGCTTACTGTTGAACAGCTGTAGTATCTTTTTGACAATATAAGATTTTACACCTTCTTCAGACACCACAAACTTAACTATATCTAAAACATTCAATGATTCTTTAATAGTTTCTATTTGATCTCTTGTTTCTATTAATCTCTTATTTTGTTCCTCTATAAGAGTATCAAATGTATTCGAATCCGTTTCTATATCTATTAAATCCTGCTCTAATTCTTTTTGCCATAACTGTAGCTGAGATAAGCGATCTTCAAGATTTTTCTTTTGTGTAACTTTTGTTTTGTAGGAAGATATTTCGTCTCGTAGTTTTTGTATTTTAAGATCTAGTTTGTTTTGCGCACCTACAAACTGTTTTTCTTCTTCTTTTAATTTAACAATTTTTTCTTCGTGGTCTTCAATTTCTTGATTAAGCTTTTTTTTCTCACTTTTAATATGATTGCGATCAACATCCTGTATTGATCTTAAGCATGTAGGGCAAACTTCTTTATCTGTACCCACTGATTGAATTTTTTTATTGATTTGAGAAATAAGAGTAGTGCTCTCTGAGATAGAATGTCTAATATCCTGTATTTTTTTATCAGCTTTATTGTAATTTGACTCCTGTGCTTGTATTTCATCTCTTATTTTTTGAATATCCGGTAAAGCAAAGCTTTCAAGCTGTTTATTGATATCTGCTATCTCTTTTTCATTATTAACTTGGCGTGTTTCATACTTCTCTTTTTTCTTCTTCCTCTCTAAAGCAGAATTCTCTTTTTGCTTATTGTATGTTAAAATTGTTTTTTGTATTTCATCGTGCTTTGCAACTTCTATATCAAATGTCTTCTTTTTATCATTAACATCTGTTTTAAGAATATTAAGCATATCGCCAAAAATACCAAGATTAAAAATGTCTTCAATAAACTTTCTTTTTTCTTGTTTTTTCTTTGCCATAAACGGTATTGTATTGTTTATGGTCATAATTACACAGTTTTGAAATATCTCTGGTGTGCAGTTAAACTTTGACATTATAAATTCACTAGTATTAGAAATGCTGTCTCGGGTCTTATCTTCACCGTTCACAAAAACAAAACACTTAGACGGCTCTATTGTTCTTATAATTTGTATGTTTTCTGTTTGATCTAAATTCTTAATAGTTACATCTAAGCTAACTTCACAATTCTTTCTATTTACATTATTAATAATGTTTTCTTTTTTAAGATCTCTTAATGTTTCACCAAATACAGCAAAATAAACTGCATCTGCGATAGTAGATTTACCAACACCGTTTCTTCTATCTTCTTTATCTTTATTAATGCCTGTAATAATATGAAGACCACGATTAAATTCTACAGCTACAGGTGTATTACCAACTGACAAGAAATTTTTAATACTAATTTTATTAAAAATAATATTTCTCATGTACTATGCGCCCTTTTGTAAAGATCTAAGCAATAGTGTGATACTTCACTCTTTTTATCCACATCTAGTAAAGAAACAAACTCTTCAATAGCTTTGCCCATATCAACACCTGAGAGATCATATGGTTGCTCCTCATTTACTGTTATGCTGTCGCTATAGAGAGAATAATCCACAGACAGATTAAAGGGCTTATAAGCAGATATCTTTTGAATTAATATATCGATGTTATCACTTGTCACTTTCTTATCTATAACTAGCTTAATAATATTATTAGAAACTGTATCCTTTACTTCTGTAGCACTTAAAGATTTAAGAGTAGCAATATCTGTGATAGAAAGCTTTTTATGCTTAGGCGACAAGCTATTTTCAAAAAACGAATACGATAAATCTGTAAAATCTAAAATGTAGTAGCCTTTAGTTGAGCCGGTGTCACCAAAATCCATTTCAAAAGGATTACCTACATATAGGATTGTTTTATTGTCATATTTTCTTTCATCACGCAAATGAAAATGACCGGTCATAATTAAGTTTGCTTTAGAGAGAAGATCTTTTGATTTAATACCATGATCACAAGACTTGTGACTATTCATTTTAAAAGTTTCAATTTCTAAATGACCAAAAATAACATCACTTTGCGGTATGTTTTCTAGAGTAGCTCCCCATGGTAAAAACGAACACTCCTTACCAAGAATAGTAAAGGTACTGGGCTCGCTGATAATGTGTATATTTTTCCAACCATTTAGAATAGAAAGAGAATTAATATCGGCCCTATCTTTGTAAAATGCGTCATGATTACCGACTAAAATAACAATATTAAACTCTTCCCATATGTTTAAGATTTGATTAACAACATGTATAGTGTTAACTGCAATTTCATCGCGATAGTGATAAAGATCTCCTAATATAAAAATATCCCTTATACTTTTTTGTTGTAATTCTTTTTTAAGCCATTCAGCCCATTTAAGAGCTGTTTCATGCCAAAAAATACTATTTTGATGAACGCCAATATGAAGATCGGCGATACAGCAAACTTTATTGGATCTAATTGTGAGTTCTTTTATATGTTTCACTCTGTTCTATTATAATTGTCGTCAGTCGGCTCAACGTAAATATGAGCACTCCCACCTTCATCGGAACTAAGCATCAAATCAGTATAAACCTTATCGCGGTATTCATTTAAAACAGCATGATGTTTATTTTCCTTTTTAATTCTGTTAATAAATGCATGAAATGCAATGGTCGTAAAATAAGAAAACGGACTAAATCCTGTGTTTAATTTAAACTTCTTATTTCTTAAAGCAGAGAACATCTTTACTATAGCATCGCCTATCATATCATCTTTGTAGGAGTAATTGATAAAATTAGGTGCATAAGATAGTCCATGTGCAATTTTTGTTAAACTTTCTCCAAGCTTTTCTGTAATATTACCAGATTTATAATACTTTCTAATCTCATCTTCAAATTCTTTACTATTTACATAATGAACCTTATCTTTTGGCTTTACTTTTTTTCCGTCTGGGGTAACTTCAGGTGTTGCTATATTTGTGGTAAGTATCTTCTTAAGCTCCGGGTCGCTTTGAATACTCTCCGTATCTTCAGATAATTCTTCTACTTTCTGATTTTTCTTTTTTTCAGATTTCGGCAATTTTTTTGATGGTATATTTGATTTTTTCTTTCTCATAAAGGTTTATTCGTTTTTCCATGTGTGCAGTACTATATTTAAAATCATCGGCTATGTCGAATATTATAAGCTTATCCTTATCCTTATGCAAGCGAAGGCCTCTACCAATTGATTGAACTATTTTTATTTTTGCTTTTCCACCGCACGCAAAAACAATATAATGTAAATTCTTAATATTGATTCCTGTAGAAAATATTTTTGATATTGCGACCACTACTACATCTGATCTATTTTCCATTAATGATCTTATTTTTTCTCTCTCTGCAACCTCTACTTCACCGCGAATAAAATATATCTGCTTCTTAGAGCAAAGTTCTTTTAAAGCTCTGTAAAGCGCCTCTCCATGCTCAATAAAGTCTACTAAAATGAGAGCATTATTAGTTAACTTGCAAGCTAGCTTACCAATAACATTATTTCTAAATTTATTTCTAATTAAAAATCTCTGCTCTTCTCTATAAAGATTTGCGGACGATATAACAACATCTTTGAAGGGGTCTTCATTGTAGCTTATTTTAAGAATCTGCACTAAAACATTGCTTACATAGTTTTCAAGTCTAAGTTCATGACTATGTTTTTCATATATAACAGGTCCTATTTTACCTATAATATTCCATTGATCAATTAACCCCTCAGGCATTGTACCCGTAAAACCAAAGCGAACTGGTGTTTTTATCTTTTTTATAATTTTGTTTATTTCATTTCCTTTACGTATTTTGTGAACCTCGTCTACAATTAAACAATCTATATCTTCAATCCAGGTAAGATCTGTATTTTTACTTTGTAAAATGCCGAGATTTGCAACTGTAACATTTGCATTACCTTCTAATGGGGTACTACCTGTCCATTTACGAACAGTAAATGGTACATTATATGTTTTAAAATCTTCAGATGTCTGTTCAACTAAGCCTAGATCAGGTACAATGTAAAGACATTTGAAATTTGAGCCATGTAGTAAGAACATCTTTGTTAACAAAGATGCAGCTGTCAACGTCTTGCCACCAGCGGTAGCTAATACTATTGTACCGCGGCCTATTGAATAAGCCTTTTTGACAATCTCTTCTTGATAATCGCGCAACGGTAAAGCAAGTGGTATTATATTATCACTGTAAAGAGGGTTCGACTTCCATCTGGTAGATGGAACAATTTGTTCGTGAAATAAAGGATCAGTTTTTACTTCACCTACATAGTTTTTTGTAGTTAAAAATTTTCTTATTTCAAAATAAAGCCCGGGTTCAAATCTACCTGTGGGTGTTATTGCATAAGTTCTTTGAGGTAAAAATCTTCCGTATCTTCTGCGTACAAAAAAAGCAGCATCATTTTTAACAGAAAAATTCTCTCTAATTTCTTCAAATTGTTCGCCAGATAGAATACCGGTACCCTTCTTAGGGTCGTAAGAAAAATTAATCATGTAGTTTCTAGCTTAATAATGTCTACTAAATTTTTTATATCGTACGAAGTTGAGCTTAATGTTTTTTCTGACTTTTCGAGTAGTTCAACAACAAGTTCTAATTCTTTTATCTTGCTATCTATTTCCGCCACTTCACTATGTTTTTCTGCTGTTCTTTCTATAACTGGAAGTGCTAATTTTACCGGGCTTTGCTCTTGTATTTTATCTACTAATTCTTTTTTTAGTAATTCTCGTTTTTTACGCAACTCATTGATATCCATCTTATGACGTATTAATCTACCTGCCCATTTGTGTTTAATGCCTGGCAGTTTGAGTTGATATTCTTTTAATACCAATTCATCAATTTTAAGATCATTTTCTAGCTCTTTTATATAATTTTCTAGCAGCATTAACTTAAATAATAGTATAGAGTTATATGAAATCAAATAATTTATTTGAAGAAGCTTTTTTAAAGGCTCTAAATGAAATGAATATGGCAGGAGGCTTGGGTAGTGTTTTTGGAGGAGGATTTGTTGATGTAGGCGCAACCGGAGGTAAGGTACCTGGAGCTCCTAATGACGTCTATGCTCCTAATGATACAAGAGTTCCAAAAGTTCTAGGAATGGGTAAAAAAAAGAAAAAAGAAAAAATTGTTATTCAAAGACGCCCACTTCCGGGCTTAGGCAAAGAAGTTGTAAATTAATTGTTTACACCTAATTACCTTATGGATTTAGGCCACTGGGTATTGACTGAAGGTGTTTCATTAGACGAAAATACTTTTGGATTTATTTATGAAATTACCAATACTTTAAATAATAAAAAATATATTGGCAAAAAACAATGTAAATCTAAATTAAAAAGAAAGCCTTTAAAAGGCAAAAAAAATAAAAGAATAGAAATTAAAGAATCGGATTGGAAAGAATATACAAGCTCCTCAACAGAATTAAATGAAGATATTAAAAAATATGGAAAAGATAAATTTACTTTTAGAATTATACGGGCTTGTAGTTCTAAATGGGAATTAGCATACTTTGAAATTTCTGAACAAATTGCTAAAAACGTTTTAATGAGAGATGATTATTATAACGGCATTATTAATGTTCGTATCGGTCGCCCTCCTAAAAACTTCTTGAATAGTTTGTAATTTCATACATACTTAAGTATGCTCAAAAAACTTGAGTTTAAGCAATATAATTTTAGACTCGTTAACTTTAACCATATTTTGCGTAAAGTAGAGGTCGATATTATTAATGATCTGCACAAATACCATTTATTAAAAGATAGAATAACAACCAGCGCTAAACAATTTTTCTATCATCATATTATATTTGGCATTTGTGAATATCTTCTAAATGATAAAACAAATGAAAAAACAGTTGTCTATTTTAACAATACCCAACTAGAACAGTTATTGTTAGTAAAATACTTTAAAGAAGAAGATATACTGAAACTACTCGATCAAATACTTAGTAAAGTAAAAAAATTGCTTCCAATTAAAGTATTTCTAACAAATATTTCATTTGAATTCTTACACCATTTACTCTCAAAAAATGAAGGTAGAGGGTTAGAATTAATTAGTAATATACGTTCTTACATTGATAGTGTTAATATTGAACGATATACCTTTGCAAAAGTAAAAACATTTACAAAGAAAAATAACCTTATTTTTTTAAATAAAGAATACTTCAATCAGCTTAAGACTAAACAACTTCTGATCGTTTAAATTAATAAATATTTAAATGGCCGATATAACAGTTTCCCAGCTTACTAGAGGACTGCCTCCGGTAAATGCTTTTATCCCTTTTTCTAATGGAACGACTACGCTTGCTGTTGCTCCTTCTGGGTTATTGGTTAATGCGGGTAAAGTTGGTATTAATACAGCAACACCAACGTCAGAATTAACACTTTCAAGATCTGTACAGCTTTCGGCTGATTCTATAGAGCTTAATGTTAGAAGCGGTATTACTGAAGGTAATTTTGATGGAATAAAATTTACGCAAACCGCAGGTACTTATAATGAGCTCGCAGCTATAAGATGCAAGTATTTTAATAACGGGCAAACGGCATTAGAACTTTCAACAAGAGAAAATAATGGTGTAAACCTTAAGGTTGAGTCAATGCTTACTCTGGACCGTAATAACGGTAATGTCTTAAATCATGGTTTAATATTAAGTGGTAGCAGTTTATATAATCAAGGAAATAGTGCTTTTCCTGATAGTGGTGTTACAAGTCTAAATGTTGCTAGAGGGTGGACATATGGCTACAACGATGTTACTGGAAACCTATCTTTTTACACTCATATACTATTACCTCCTGATTTTAATCAAAACAACTATCAAATGTTTTTATTAGAAATAAAAGGATATAATTTTAGAAGCGCTACAGCTCAACTTATAAATTTAATTGTAGGTGGTTACGTAACCCCAGTATCAAACGGTGGACCAATAAGAAATGTTTCCGCCTGGCAGGCATTAGGTGATTTTAATCCAACAGCATATTATAGCAGTACATATAATAGAGGGGTTGTGAGGTTTTACTTATCAAATGCTTACTATGCTTCTTTTGTAGTTAATTCCATATGTGTAGGTAATGGTAGAATTATTAAGCCTGGGGAACTACAAATCATTTATAGTTCCAGTGCAACATTATAATAAATAACTATATGAGCTTTAACTCTAAGTTGTCCGAATATTTAAAATTGTTTACTGAGCAAGGTGAAGAACAGCAGGTTGATGCTACAGCTCCTGCACCTCAGCAAGCACCACCTCCTACACCACCCACAGCTCAAAAAGAAGAGCCCTCTGCATTACCACCAGAAGGTTATGTTGATATGGTTAGAATGTTAGCGAAAGCTTTAGTCATGAATATACCTGCAGGTACTATTGATGCTTTGTTTACAAAACCTATTAATCAAGAATCTGCAGTTGAAGCAAGAGAAGCATTGCAACAGTCTATAGCTTCTAACGAAAATTATGAAGATAACCCTCAGCGTATAACTAACCCCCATGTTAAAAAGTTTGTTGATTCTATAAATGAAAATAACTTTATGGCAAAATACAAAGAGATTCTTAATATAATGAAGCGTTATAGCAACGATCCCAATCTCAAATGATATGCATAAGAAAAAGCTTAAAAAGCCTTACAAGTCTCTTGATGAGATTTATCTAAAAGAATCTTTTGCTAAGCCTGTACCAGCTCTACCTAGACAAACAATTTTTAACGAAGCTCCAGAAGATAAAACAATAGATGTTTATGCACAAGTAGATGACGGCGGTAGGCCAAAGCTATTAGGTGCAGTTGATAGAAAAGGTCTTACAAAAATTACTAATATAGTAAGTTCTGATAAAAGCGGAACCGTATTTAAGGACCTTATGAGTGTATGTAATTTACAAGGATTAGAAAATTTTATATATCCTATTTTTGAAAAATATAATATTAATTACGATGAAGTAAAAAGATTATTAGTTGATGGTAAAAATTCTAAAGCTATGCAATTTCCTATCTCTAATAAAATTGTTGGAAAATCGGGTAGCTTTGAGCTTTGGAATACTTTAAAACCGGTTATAAAAGCTGTTTTAGTAGAACAAGAAGAAAATGATGCTGTAAATTTATTTTCTGAATTATTTAATTTTGAACCCCCTAAGGGTACAGTAGCTACCGGTAAAGGCGAATTAGTTATAATTCTTTTTAGTGACGGTAAAAAAGTGAAGTATGAAAAAGATGATGTATCAAAAGGTGATATTGTTTTATCAGATGGTCGACGACTTGAACTAAAGGTAGGTCAAGGAAGATTAGCTTCTGCAAGAAGTAGAGGATTTGAAAAATTGCGACAATCTGTAGAACAGCTAGTACACAAACGAATGACAGGAGAAAATTTAACGTTTGATGAGCTAAAAAATGTTAATTTAGCTTTATCTAAAGAAGAAGATATTAATTTTTCATTACAATTTATTAATAAAAATACTGATCCAAATGTTTTAGAAAGTTTAATTTGGGCTCCGAGTTTATTAGGTTATGGTGGAAAGGGGTTTGAATATCTTTTAATTATGAGTAATAAGGATAGAGCAGCGGGTAAATTTATTCTTAGTTATTATGATATAAAAGATAAGAATATTATTATTGATGCATTGCTAAATAAAAATCTTAGTGTTTATGCAGACAATGAAGGTTTAACAATAACTTCTGGCTTAAGACCTACTGGTAAAAGTGCCTATAAGCAGTATAGACCTGCTCCAGTTAAAAAATCTGCTAAAGCAGTAAACCCTTCTTTTACCCCACCGGTAAGACCACCCGCAATACCAGCTCAACCGACAACACAGGAACAACCTAATGCTAACGTTTAAGCAATTTCTTCTTGAAGGTGGAGTAGCTGGTCATATGGCTCATCCTTTCGATTTACCTAATGTAAATACGGGTAAAGATCTTATTAATATTTTTAATAAAATAGTTAATAGTTTAAAAAAGAAGCCTTCTACAGTAAAGATAGACGGTGTTAACGCTTCTATAAAGTTAATAACAAATGCCGAGGGTAATAAAGAGTTTGCTATGGATAGAGGCTCTAGCAAGCCTGAAGACGTGGAAGGTGTTACAATATCAAGACTAACTGCAAGGTTTCCAGCAGGTCATGGTATGATAGAAACAGGAAAGACTGTTCTTAATATTTTTAATACAGCTATTCCTAGCATAGAACCTGAACTAAAAAAACTTAAAATGTGGAATAATCCTAAAATTCTTTTTAATATGGAATTCGTAAAAGGTGCAACCAATGTTATTGGATATGCTAATAACTTCTTAGCAATACATGGTTTAAATGAAATTATAGAAGTAAAAAGCCCTGTTCGTGGAAGCGTAAGAAGAGCTTCACGTGAAATATCTTATGACAAAAAAGCATTACTTTCTTTAATTCAAAAAGTAGACCCTATTGCTAAGAAGTCCGGTTTTGATGTTGAGCATGAATTTACTGTAGAATTAAAAGATGTAAATTTTAATGATGTTTTAAATCAAAAATTTACCGTTAGCTATGATTCTAAAACTTTTGATACTAGGCCTTTAAAAGATTGGCTTTTAAAAGCTAAGAATCCTAGGGCTGAAAAAATTAAAACAGCTTCTGGCAAAACAATAAGTGCAATGAGCTTAGAAAACTATAAGAATGTAATTTCTGGTATTCCTATGATACAGTATATAGGTAATAATAAAAAGGTAATAGAAAAAGCTATCAACGGTGCTTTATTTTATCATGCAACATTACTAATGGGTGATAAGATTAAGCAAGCTTCGACATCAAAGCTTGGCTCTCTTCAAACACAAGAAGGCATTGTTGTAAGAGATTCTACAGTATCTTCTAACCCAGTTAAAATAACAGGAAGCTTTATCACAGGAAAAGAGGCTGGTAAATTTGCCAAACGCGGTGAAAATGAAGAAAATCAAAGACAAATGTCTAATCAAAATTATATGGTAAATCCTGAATTTGGAAAAGAAGGTGCACGATTAACGCAAACACCAGGAATGTCTATATGAAATTCGATAAATTAGTAAATGAAATTTTAATGCCACAAAAAAATAATTTAATCGTTATATTTCCTGGGCGCTTTCAACCTTTTCATGTAGGTCATAAACATTTATTTGATATGGCTAAAAAACAGTTTCCGGGGGCTGATTTTTTTATAGCTACAGCAGATGAAATAGCTAAAAAAGAAGACCCATCTCGCTATCCTTTTAATTTTAAAGAAAAAAAAGAAATTATTAAAGCAACGGGTATTCCTGAAAAAGAAATAGCCCAGGTTAAAATGCCTTATAAGCCTTTAGAAATTTTAAAAAATTATGATCCTAATGTTGCAAAAGTAGTTTATCTTGTAGGTAAAAAAGATATGGAATCAGATCCTCGTTTTGCATTTGGAATAACTAAGAAAGGAACGCCTACTTATTTTCAACCGTTTGCTGATTTACAATCTATGCAACCATTTAAAGAGCAAGGTGGTCACGGTTATATCTATGCTCCGGCTACAATTGAATTTAACCTAGGTAAAAAGAAGATAACAAGTGCAACCGAACTTAGAAATATGTATAAAGCATCTAATGAAGCTGTAAGAAAACAAATCGTGCAAGCTGTTATTGGAAAATTTGACCCTAAAATTTATAACCTATTTAATTCTAAATTAAGTTAAATTCTTTTTCTTTTCAAGTATTAGAATAGTTTCTAGCAATACCTTTTCTAAGTTTTCGGCAGATTCGCGTCTTAAAACATCACTTAGTTTATTCAAAAGAACATCTCCACCTTTTGTGATAGCACTATAAAGCTCCTCTTCATTACTCTCTTCAAAGTTGTTGTCGCCACACATTCCATGTTGTGGGTTTAGAGCTTTTTCATAATCTTCATAACCAAACACTGATTCAATTTGATCGTGTGCATTAGTTAGCTTGCTTAAAACCCAAGCTTCAACATTATCTTTACCGTTCATTAAATCATGTAACATAGCGGATAATTTGAAAATTCTAAACAAAAGCTGTCTACACATCTTACCATTACTGTCATAAGTTTCAGGATTATAGCCTTCACAATCTTCGCTTTTATCTTTATGTTGATTAGCTTTACATTCTACACACCCATTACACTTACATCCTTTAGCAGCATAAACGCAATGCTCTTCAGATTCTTCACAACCGCAATGTCTTTTTGGAATAGTAATTTTAGCTAGCTTTGTAGGGGTAGGGCCTACATCGGAAATAGCTTGGGGACCCATTCCTACGTCTTCTTTTACAATCTTTTGATTGTAAATTTCGTTTAATAAATGAAAGTCTTTGTGAAACATACCGATAAATATTTATTCAAATATATAAATAATTTTATGTTATTCGAAAAAGCATTTATCAATGCATTGCAACAAGATATATTAGAAGAAGGAAAAGGTTCTCGTTGTACAAAAGTAACAGGACAACAGTCTTCTACCCGTTCTGATAAAAAATATATGAGATGTGTTAGAAAAGACGGTAAGTTAAAGAGAATACACTATGGAGATCCAAATTTAAGAATAAAAAAGTCTAATCCTTCAAGACGTAAATCATTTAGAGCTCGTCATAAATGTTCATCAGCAAAGCCCGGGACTCCAAAATATTACAGCTGTAAGAACTGGTAACCGCTTCCTGTAGAATAATAAACCTTTTTAAATTTTAGTTGATCTAATAACGAACTACATCCTTGACAGGGTTTAGATAAATCTAAGGCGTTATTTCTATTAATTCTTGTATTAATAATTGTATAATCAGAGCAGTCTTCTTCTCCAAGCTTTAATACGGCAGATAACTCAGAATGTACACCAATAGTATCAGAAATATCTTCCCCCTTTCTATTGTAAAACCCTATTTTTTTGTTCTTTGGATGTGTTTTGTTTGGATTGTTGAAACCTATAGAAACTAACCTATTTTTGTAGAAAATAAAAGAGAAATGCTTACAGCGATAATTACCATGCTTTTTTAGTAAAGCATAAGAAATTTCAGTACACCTCTTAAATAAATTATCCATATAGTAATGTTATATGAAACAAGCTTACAAATCAATAAATATTTAAAATGGAAACATTTAAAGAATTTTATGATAAACCGGTCTTTGGAGTTACTGAGTTTGTTGACATCGATGGTGTGGGTCGTGTTAAAGCCAAAATTGATAGTGGTAACGAGGCCTTTAACGTCCTTCATGGGGTGGATGTCTCTGAAGATAGTGAAAGTGTATCTTTCACTACCGTAGATGGTAAACAAATCAAAGCACCTAAAGCAGGTGACATTAAAATTCATATTGGAAGCGGAGTAAAAGAAGATAGACCTATAGTAAAATTGAATATAAAAATAAATGGAAAAGAATACAAAGATGTTCCTTTCAGTATTGCTGATCGTTCAGAAAATGAAGATCCTATTTTAGTTGGTGAGCCCTTTCTTAAGAAACTAAATGCGGTTATTGATGTTAACAAAGAATTACATGAATCAACGCGTTACAATGTTATTGCTATTAATAAAAAAGATCCGTTGTCAAGAGAATGGATGAGACCGAGTTTTAGCGAAAAGGCCATTCGCCATATAGCTAACAAACAGAAAACTTTAATTGTAAATCAACACGGAGGTCCTAAGTTTAAGGGAAAAGATATTCTAAAAATTTACAACCCACAAACAAAAAAACCTTTTATAGTTTTTAAGAAAAAATTAAAATCTAAACCCTCTGAATCCGATACTCTGTAAAATAGATTCAACATTGTTTTGATCAATTACCTCTGCAACGTAAACTGTGGGATGGTAATTAAAATCTTTATCAATTCTCATACCTTCTTCTTCACCGAATACAGTTAATTCATCTACAAAATCCATGGCACCAAATGCTTTTAAAAAACGATAATAAAAATCCTTTTCAGCAATACATTCTATAATTACATCAAAATTTAAATACTCATGAGCTATAAAAGTCACATCCCTCACACACGAAATAGACGATGGAGGGTTTATTAAATCGCCATTTATTAATAGCGACTGACTCACATAAATATTTAGTCAATATTTAGATCAATTTTCTATTTTGTGCAAATTCAATAAACTTATAAAACTCGTTTCTTGAGTTATCCTTATCATCTAAGAAAGCACCAGACATTCTAGCTGTACGCATGGTAGAATCATGTCTAATACCACGATTCGAACAACAGGTATGAGCTGCTTCAATCATTACAGCTACACCCTTATTCTTTAAGCATACCTCATCAATATATTTGTGAATTTGCATTGTTAGGTTTTCTTGAACTTGAGGGCGACGGGCAAACCAATCAACAATACGATTTAGCTTACTTAAACCAATAACCTTACCGTCTTTAGCAGGAATATAAGCAACATGCGCAAACCCCATAAAGGGCGCATGATGATGAGAGCAAAGAGATGTTAATTTAATATTTGTTTGTGCGACTATACCGTCATACTTATCTACATTATCGAATGCAGTAACTTTAGGAGGAGTGCTATAACAGCCCCATGCAAAATCTTCAACAAAAGCCTTTGCTACCCGGTGTGGTGTATTATCACTATTTGGATCGTTTCTCCAATCATAACCTAAAGCATCCATGTACGCTTCGTACGCTTTAGCTGCTCGTTCTATAATTTGTTCTCTTTCTTCTTGAGTATGAGGGTGATTGTGATTTGCAAAAGCTAATTTCTTTTTAAACATATTGAGTATTATATGATAAGATGTGCCTAGTTCAACATAAATATTATTGTATATCTATGGCTGATACAACCATTAAACAATTGACAACAGTAATACCTAAAGGTGTAGGGCTAATACCATTATCACAAGATAATGTTACAGTTAATACTCTTGCTTCTAGTATTACTGCAAGTGCTATGCCTTCTAGTGTAAGATATAGTGTTGAATATTTAGTGGTGGGAGGAGGCGGTGGAGGGGGGCAAGATTATGCCGGTGGTGGGGGTGCAGGTGGCTATGTTGAAGGAAATATGTTTTTAAATGTTGGTGAAAGATATCAAGTTATAGTGGGCTTAGGGGGGAGAAAAGATTTACAACATTATTATAATGAAGATGGTACTGATTCTGTTTTTGGCCCTGTAGTAGCTTTTGGTGGTGGTGCAGGTATGTCATATCAAAACAGACGACAAGCTAATAATGGTGGTTCAGGCGGTGGGTGTGGCTATCAGTATGCTTATATCGGTAGAGGCTTTCCGGGTCAAGGTAATAATGGTATAATAGGAGGTAATATAGGTTCAACAGCAGGTGGTGGTGGTGGTGGAGCTGGTGGAGTTCCTCTAACAATAACACCCTATATTGGCGGGGTAGGTAAGTCTTCATCAATTACGGGAACAAGTACTTTGTATGCAAGTGGTGGTTCACATATAGGTGATTTAGGTACTGTTAAAGCGTCTGACCCTACACCAAACACTGGTCACGGGGGTAATAGTGCTTATGGATCGTGGACAGGCGATGGAACAGCGGCTAACGGAGCAACTGGTATTGTTGTTATAGCTTATGCTGGCGCACAGCGCGGTACTGCTTACAATTATAATAATGTTATAATACCAGCTGATACCTCTTCTAGAGCAGGCTATACTGTGCATAAATTTACTCAAGGAGGCTATTACATAGCTTAGTTTTATGGCAGACGTAACAATATCTAATTTAACTTATGGGATTCCTTCTACAGGGTCCTTTATACCTTATACTGATAATGGTGTTACGCTTAAAGTTTCACCCTCTGGTATATATGCTCAAAAAAATAGTTTATTAATGGTAGGTGCATCGGGGATTGCACCTGATGTATTTCCTGAAAATCAGACTGCTGCAATTGCACCGCTGACAAACTATAATGCAATTTTTCGAGGAGGGTGGTTAGTAAACATTACAGATAAAAATACAACTTGGGGTGATTCTGCAGCAAGAATAGGTGTTTTAAAAGTTGGAGCGGGTGATAGCTGGTGGTTTTCACATAATGCAGACGGTTCTTGTGGAATACATCAAAGTAGACAAGGTGATAGAATACATATACTTTCTGGTGGTGAAGTGACTAAACCCTACCAGCCATTTTTATATGCAAGTAGAGCAGGTAAAGGTGATTATACATACTCAAATGCTACTGTTGTAGCAAATACAGCTACAATACCTTTTAATACTATCATAAAGCAAGTTGGAGACAATTACAATACGTCAACTGGATTATACACTGCACCTGTGAATGGTGTTTATTTAATAGAAGCGGGTATAAATTTTGGCGGTGGGAAAGTAAATCAAATGTGGCCTTTAATAGATGGGGTAAGGCAACCTACATTCGGGGGAGGACAGGACTATTCTAGTTTTAATATTTTATTCGGTACAACAATTTTATATTTAAATAAAAATCAAACTGTGGGTATAAGAGTTTACAGTGGTCAAACAAGTAATATTACTATTTATGAAAATGAATCACATACATTTTTAAAGATAGCTTTATTAGGATAAATAATATTGTATGGAATATACCAACGTAATAAAAGAGAGTCTAAAGAAAACAGCTCTTAAGAGAATAAGAGTAAAAGTGGATCCTGCTTTGGTTACTGCTGGGGTTGATTTTTCTAAAGTAGACGGTTATGAAGGTTATGTATTAGAAGAATGTATGGGTAGGTTAAGAGTATTAGTTCTTTCTCCAGATATGCCTATTTGTGATTTACCAGAAGAAATGTTAGAAATAGTTGCAGATAGTATCGATAGCGATGTATTTGAAGAATATAAAGCTTTTGTAATGCACAGGCTTATTAAAGATGGTAAAACTATTAATGACCCTTTATTAGAGCAGATAAGATGTAGTGCTGATATAAATAGTATAGAAGTTTTAATCAATCAGGCCGGTTATACCGGGGATAGGTTGGCAGAACTTTATAGAGATTTTATAACTAATGAAAACTAAACAATTTGATGCTTTAGTAGAACAGCTTTTAAAAGAAGCCGATGGTGATGGTGGAGGCAGTTTTCTCTCCAAGATTGGAAGCGCAGCAAAAACGGTAGGTAGAGGTTTAGCCCAAGCTTATAATGCCCCTGCTACTTTCGCAAGAGGTGCTGCTAAATTACGTAGTGCAGTACAAACCGGTGAAATACCTTTAGATGATAAAGAAAAAAAAGCAGGAAAAGGTACAATGGCAGCTTCCGGAGAAATACCAAAACAAGGTGATTCCGTAAATATACGTTTAAAAGGGTTAGGTACCTCACCTACCGGTATAACTGGAAAATTAGAAAACCCTAAACCCTATCAGGGGGGTCAATTATTTGATGTAAGAGTTACCGGTAATCCGCAAGTAGATAAACTTAGAATTTTAGACAAACCCAACGAAAAAGGTACTATGGAGAGGCAGATCTATTATTTTAATAAAGACAATATGCCTGTAGATCCTGGGTTTCTTAAACAAAAGAAATTAAACTCTATGGGCTTTTTTGGTATGAATCCAAATATAGATAAATCTAAAAACCCCACCGGTAGAGAATGGATAGTTTCAGATAATGAATATCCTTTTCTTCCTCAAGATCAACAAGAACCAGGAACTCCTGGTAAAATACCTACTAAATAATAAATATTAATATGCCCGCAAAAACAGAGAAACAAAGAAAATTTTTTGGTGCCGTAATGGGTGCAAAGAAACATCAAAAAGGTGTTAAAGGAGCTGCAAAAAAAGTAGCAAAAGAAATGCCTAAAAAGGAAATTAAAAAGTTTTTAAAGAAAGAAAGTTTCTCTTCTTTAGTAGAGGATATTCTTACCGAGCTATACAAGCCTAATGCCTCCTAAGCTAATTAACGGTAAGCTTTTTATTACTAAGTGCGGTTATTTCTTAGTTGACGAACACGGTAAAGAAATTACTAATTCTACCGGCGATTTAATTACCTTTACAAGCGCTTTAGACGCAGAAAAATATTTAAAAGAAAATAATATTAAAGGTTCATACAAATAAACAGTTGATTTTTTAAAAAATTCGCTTATAATATTAAGGATATAGAAAAGTAGAGTTCTGATGAGATATAAAAGTACTAAGATCTTAGAATTAGGTAGTTGTGCATTTAGACAATGGAGAGCTGTACATAGTCATTGTAAGTTTATTCATGGCTATAGATTAGTTGCTAAGTTTTGGTTTAGTTGTGATTCTTTAGATGATAAGAATTGGGTAGTAGATTTTGGAGGGTTAGATGAACTTAAGAAAATTTTACAAAAACAATTTGATCATACATTATGTGTTTCAGAAGATGATCCTTTGTTAGAAGGATTTAAATCATTACATACTGCTGGTGGTTGTGATTTAAGAATTATGCCTAAGGGAGTAGGTATTGAAAGGACAGCTGAATGGTGTTTAAATGTTTCTGATGCGCATGTAAGACAGTTAACAAATAATCGTTGTTGGGTTGAAAAAGTTGAAGTATGGGAACATGAAAAAAATTCAGCTATAGCAATTGCAGAAAATATTAATCATAATCATGTTAATTTGAGCAATGCATTTAATGTTACAAATAATGTTACAACTGGTAATTCTGAAACTGTTGCAACAACATTGCAACCACCTATTAATCAGGTAAGAACGTTTTTAGACGACGTACAGCAAGAAACCGGTGTTAATGTTGCTAATGTTTTAAAACAAGTTCCTCAGCAGCAAGTACCGAGACCAGCTAATGTAGGTAATAAGACGTCTTCAGGTTTTTCGAATTTATTTGGCGGTACAAGCTGGGGAATGTAATTAGATTTTTGGCTTAATTGTTGCTATTACTTTTACTATAAATTTAAGTAATTTACTTCTAGTAATATCATCTTCTGTAAAATGAAAAACATGTATTCCGTGATCCTTACTATCTTGTGAATCGAAACCACCCATAATATTTTTAAATCCGGATTTTTGAATATCTGATTGCAAAGAATCTCCTATAACAAACAATTTACAATTTTTTCCAAACCTAGTTAAAATCGTAACTAATTCACTATGCTCTAAGTTTTGTGCTTCATCAACTATTACAACACTGTTTGCAAAAGTTGCACCTCTCAAGAAATTAACAGGCGTACATTTTAAGTATTCATTTTCAAATAACATATTTGTTATTTGTTTACCTACTAATTCATCACATTTTTCTATTAATGGAATACTCCATGGCTTAAACTTATCGTCTACCTCACCAGGTAAGCTTCCTAGTTTACGTGTAGCAGATTCTACTATACTCCTTATATAGATTATCTCATCTATCTTTTTTTCCTTTAACATAGACAAAGCAACATATGTTGCACAGTATGTTTTCGAAGAACCAGCAGGCCCGTCACAGAATATAATATGGGTATCGTCTTGAAAAGCCTTGTCTACAAAAGCTTTATGATGTTCATTAAAATGAAATTTCTGCTCTACTTTAAAATTCAGAAAAATATCTGATTTTATAAGCTTATTATCTTCGCGAGCAGCTTTTTTTAGCTGTCTGTCCTTCTTAGACATCTGTAATTATTTATTCTTGAATAGTAGCAGATATGTAATATAATATAAAAATTAATGAGTGATTCGTATATTTTTTTAAGTGACGATAAGTTATTTTATACTCTAGAAGGTGAAGGTGAGTATGTAGGATATCCTTCTGTTTTTATGCGTTTATCAATGTGTAATTTAACGTGTAAAGGATTTGCTTCATCTGATTCACCTCACGGTTGCGATAGTTTTGTCAGCTGGTCAGTAAAAAACAGAATGACGTTTGATGAGGTGTTTGAATATATGGCACAAAATAGTTATAACTGCCATTTAAAAGATGGTGCTATATGGAAAATTACTGGTGGCGAACCACTTATTCAACAAAAAACATTATTAGAGCTTGTTGATCAATTTATTTTCCGCTTTGGGTTTGTACCGAGAATAGACTTTGAAACAAATGCTACAATTATACCTGACCATCAGTGGGTAGATTGGAAAGCAACATTTACAACTTCACCTAAGCTTTCAAACAACGGAGATCCGATTGAAAAGAGATATAAGCCTGAAGTATTAAAATGGCATGTAAAACATAATTCGGGCTTTAAATTTGTTATTAATAATGAAAACGATTTTAATGAAGTTTTAGAAAAATATATACTTGAGCCGAATATTAAAGTTCCCCGGGAAAGAGTATGGTTAATGCCTTGTTGTGGTAGTAGAGAAGAGCATATTGAAAAGGCGTCTGTTATTGCCGAGTTATGTAAAAAACATAAGCTTAAATTTAGTCCAAGATTACAACTTGTTATTTGGAATAAAGCTCTTAAAGTATAATATGAGAATAGCTATTTCCGGTAGCGCATGTCAGGGTAAATCTACATTAGTTAAAGATTTTTTAAAAAATTGGCCCCAGTATAAAAGATCTGAAGAATCATATAGAAAGCTAATAAAGAAAGAAAAAATTAATATTAATAAAAAAGTTGATCAAGATGGCCAATGGAAAATTTTAAATTGTCTTATAGATGATATACAAAAAACGGAAAAGGGTGACAAGGTAATTTTTGATAGATGTCCGCTAGATAATATTATCTATTCTTTATGGGCAGAAGAAAAAGGTACTTCTGATATTGATAGAGATTTTATTAAAAAATGTATACCTTTAGTACAGGAGAGTATGAAATCTATTGATATTATTTTCTTTTTACCTATTACAAAAGTTGCACCGGTACCTATAGAAGATAGACCTGATCGCGAAATTGATAAAGTTTTTATTGAAGAAGTAGATCATATCTTTAAAGCTGTTTCTCATGCTTTGGCACAAAAAGGCATATGCCCTTTTATGGCTTCAGATGACAGGCCTCCAATTATTGAAGTATTTGGAACACCAGAGGAGCGTATTGAGATTATAAAACTTTATTTGGATGAAAAAGGTGATGTAATAACTGATTCTACTAGTGTATTAGATCCTGAAAATATTAATAATATGGAAACCATACTAAGAGCACAAGAGAAAGCACTTAGTGATGAAAAATACGAGCAAAAAATAAAAAAGAATATAATACTCGGACAATAAATAATTACATGTCCAAGTTTAATGATAAGTTTGAAGAATTACTAGAAAGTTTTAATTTTATTAAAACAGTTAAAAGAGAGTTTTATCCAAAAAACTTTAAGCTATCAGAAGATTTTATTAAATCATTTAAAAATGAATATGTAAGGTTAGTAAAAGAAGGAAATCACCCACGGAAGGTTTTAGCGCGTATTAATAAAGCGCTTTTATTCCATACAAAATAATTAACTATTACCGCCAGTTAGAGCAGTTACATTTACCCATAGAGTAGAATTATACAAGTACAGGAATCTCCAATAAGCCCTTACTGGGGCACCGCCAATCGGTATTACATATCCAAGATCTACATTAAAGTTTAAATTGTTACCGCTTTTTATAATACTATCGTAAGGAATATAAGGTACGTAAAGAGATGATGTACCGAGCGTTATAGTAAATAAATCTGGTCTCTTAACAGCATTAATTGTAATATCAGAAAAATTATAAAAAAAGTTTGCAATAGTTATGAGACTACTCTTGTTAGTCGGTTGAATGTCTGTATAACCCCAAAATTCTACTACACGCTTGTAGAGCTGATTTTGATAAGCAGTTAAATTAGGAATTAAAGTTTGTGAAATATAAACGTAATCAGGAGATGCATTTTCTACATAATTAGCACTTGTAATTAAACCGCCGCTAAAGGTGAATCTATTATAATAATCATCTTGACCGGTAAATCCTAGCTCACTTTCTGTAACGTAAAGAGGTGAAGAAATGACCGAACTTGCAGAAACGGTATCAAACCTTACATATTCACCTGTAAGGCTTCCGGGTAAAACTGTTTCACCATTAGGATTAGTTTTAACGACATTTAAATTTTCAAACGTTATAGTCTGGGTACCATTTTCTGTTTGAAGAATAAAAAGATCGCTACCTAAAACTTCTTGAGATTTAGGTAAACTATTAATATTAACAAAATTACTATTGGATGTATTAATTGCCATCGTTATTATTTATATTAAAATACAATTAATATATGGAGAAAATAGGTGTTGGTATTATAACATGTAATCGACCACGGTTTTTTGTAAAATGCTTTAGATCTATACCTCTAGTAGATAATATTATCGTTGTTAATGATGGTGCGGATTTTGAGGATGTAAGTAAGCTGCAACAGGAAAAGTCTTTTTATTATGTTCATAATAAAACAAATATTGGTGTTGGTAGATCAAAAAATATTGCTTTAAAATATTTATTAGAACAAGGCTGCACACATTTATTTCTTATAGAAGATGATATAGTAGTAAAAAATAAAGACGTATTTAATGTTTATATTAATGCTAGAAAAATAACCGGTTTACAGCATTTTAATTTTGGTTATCATGGTCCAGCTAATAGAAACAATATTTCTAAAGGTCAGCCGGTTCCCAGATTTATTATTGATTACGGTGATACAAAAATTGCTATAAATGCAAATAGCGTTGGCGCATTTTGTTATTACACCAAAGAGGCTCTCGAAGAAACGGGGTTATTAGATGAAAGTTATTTAAATGCTTTTGAACATGTAGATCATGACTACAGGCTTTTTAAAGCAGGATATTATACGCCATATTGGAATTTTGCTGACATAGCTAATAGTTTAGAATATTTAGATGAATTAGAATGCTCTGAAAATAGTAGCTCTATTAGACCGAGATCAGATTGGCGTCAGAATATTGAGCGCGGATTACAAATTTTTAAAAATAAGCATGGTTATACACCAGCATGGGAAAATAGAGTACCCGATTCTACAGAAGAAGAGGTAAAAAAAGTTTTAAAGACGATTTATAAAAAATATTCATTGAAAAAATAATGATGTAATATAAAATAATCTTGTGCAAAGAAAGTACTTACCTACCTTTTCAGAATTAGTTGATAGACTTACAATAGTTTTACTTAAAAGTATTTTTATCCCTCAAAACAAATCTCAGTATAATCAGGAAATAAAAGATATTAAGCACGATATAGATCAAATAATTAATGATAAAAATATTAAGCTAAATTCTGATATTATTAAATCAATTTGTATTATTATGCTTGCAAACCGATATATTTGGGAGAATGAAAGTAAATGTCGGTCTGGTGAATCACAGGACTTATCTCTTCTTAAACTTACCCATTCAATTAACGGGGTAAGAAATACTGCAAAAAACATTTTAGCAAAAGAATTTAATGAAAGACAAGATCTTAAAATTGATTGCCTTGCTGCTGAACTTTTATCAGATTTTCAAAATTGGGATATTTTTAAAGATTATGAAGAAAAAACAAAATAAACAAACACCTCCAAACATTCCTTTTAATGAATATTATAAAGGATATCTAAAGAAACATACAAACCTAATTAATCGTAGATTACATGTATTAGGTCAATTAACAACAATTGCTTATTTCCTTACTGTAACTTATTTGACAGTGAAAGTAAGCCTGGCGTTTGCTTTGTTATACCCTTTTACTTTATTTGTTGTTTACCCGTTTGCATGGTCGGGGCATTTTTTCTTTGAAAAAAATAAACCCGCTGCTTTTAAAAATCCTTGGAAAGCTAAAGCAGCAGACTGGGTAATGTTAAAAGATATTCTTCTTGGAAGAATTAAATTATGGTGAGAACAAAAACAGACTATGTAAGTAATACGATTAAAGATTTATTGGTATTAAAGCCAGGAATCTTTCGTGATTATAGAGGAGAAAACGTTGAAACGTTTGATAAAGAATATAATCGTATTTCTTTAGCACACATTGATGAGTTTAGAAAAGAGAAATTAGAGTTTGTCGTAGATTCACTTTCCTTTTCTAGAAAAAATGTTCTTAGAGGATTCCATGGTGATACAAAAGCTTGGAAATTAGTTCAATGCATTCAAGGCAGCATTTACTTAGTAGTTATTGATACAAGAAAAGATTCTCCTACTTTTAAAAATATTGAAACATTTACTTTAGATGATAAAGATAGGCATCAAGTTCTCATTCCACGTGGTTGCGTTAATGCGCATTTATGCTTAACAGATACATGCACTTTTTTCTATAAATTAACACATGGCTATGTTAATCCTGAAGATCAAATTACTGTAAAATGGAATGATCCAAGTTATAATGTAAAATGGCCTATAGTTAACCCCATTTTATCATTAAGAGATTCATGAAAATATTAATTACCGGTGGTGCAGGGTATATTGGGTGTAAGCTTACGCAAGCTTTAGCCGATCATTATAAGACTGAAAAAGTAATTGTTTACGATAATTTAATGTACAAGCAAGATGGACTTTTTTCACTTCTTAGTCACCCTAAGATTGAATTTGTCTACGGTGATGTAAGGGAAGAACAAAAACTATCTAAATTAGTTAAAGAAGCTGATATCGTTATTCCTCTTGCTGCTATAGTAGGGTTCCCTGCCTGTGCAAAAGATCCTGATACTGCTAACAAAGTAAATAATTTACAAATACAAAATATTATTAAATGGGCTAACAATGATACAAAAATAATTTACCCAAATACTAATAGTGGCTACGGTGTTGGCGTAGAAGGTGAATTCTGTACAGAAGAAACACCTCTTAATCCTATCTCGGTTTACGGGGTAACAAAATGCGCGGCAGAAAAATCAGTTCTCGATTTTGGGGGGATATCTTTTAGGCTTGCTACAGTATTTGGTGTCTCACCTCGCTTTCGAAAAGATCTATTAGTAAATAGTTTTGTCTTAAAAGCACTAACAGACAAATATATTGTTTTGTTTGAGAGTCATTTTAAACGTAATTTTATACATGTAAACGATGTTGTAAAAGCATTTATAGCAATGATACACAACTATAATAATTACAAGGGTCAAGCTTTTAATGTTGGCTTATCTACTGCAAACCTTTCAAAGCTTGAATTGTGTGAAAAAATAAAACAATATATACCTGATTTTGTTATAACAACTAACGAATTTAATACAGATCAAGATAAACGAAATTATATTGTAAGTAATGAAAAATTAGAGGCCATCGGTTGGAAGCCCGATTGTAGTCTAGATTATGGTATACAGGAGCTAATTAAAGCATATCCAGTTATTATAAATACGGATACTAAACATACTAACTTGTAAAAATTATAGCTTCACATATATAATATATGAGTTTAGATTTACTTGTTATTCACCCCAACGCTGCTAAAAAAATTTATCAAGGGCTAAGTAAAAGTTTTTCTGCCAAAGAGCCACCCATATGGGCAGGGCTTATAGCTAATTACATACGTAAGCATGGTCATTCTGTACAAATTTTAGATTGTGAAGCATTAGAATATACTTTAGATGAAACACTTAGTGAAATAAGAAAACTTGATCCTAAGCTCGTGTGTACTGTAGCTTACGGTCAGCAGCCTTCAGCATCCACACAAAATATGACTGGTGCTTTAAGCTTAATGCAGAAAATTGGCGCCGAAACAAACATTCCTAGAGTTTTCTCTGGTCCTCACCCTTCATCTCTTCCTGAGCTTACTCTTAAGCAAGACCCGGGTTGCTATGTCTGTGAAGGGGAAGGCCCTAAAACAGTTTTACATCTGTTAGAAGCTATTAAAAATAATGAAAAAGATTTATCTAAAGTCCCGGGATTATGGTATAGTAGTGAAGCAGGTCCTATACGCAATGCACCAGCAACATTATTTAAAGATTTAGATAATGAACTACCTGGAGTTGCTTGGGATTTATTACCATTAGAAAAATATAGAACGGCTAATTGGCACAGTTGGACAAATAATAATAACACTCAGCCGTTTGCATCTATTTATACGAGCCTAGGCTGTCCTTTTCAATGCACGTTTTGTATGATTAATGCTCCGTTTAACGACGGTGATATTAAGAATAATGCGTTCAGACACTGGTCTCCGGAATTTATAATTAAGCAGTTCGATTTTTTTGCAGAAAAAGGTATTAAGAATGTAAAGATAGCTGATGAAATGTTTGTTTATAAGCCTGCACATTTTATGAAGTTGTGTGAACTTATAATTGAACGTGGTTATAATTTTAATATGTGGGCTTATGCACGTGTAGACACAATTAGAGAAAAATATCTCGAAACACTTAAAAAGGCCGGTGTAAATTGGCTGGGTATTGGTATTGAATCTGCTAATAAGCTTGTTCGTCAGGAAGTTACTAAGGGCAAGTTTCAGGAAGTTAATATTCGCGACATAGTAAAAAAGGTATCGGATTCCGGTATTTGTGTAGGTGGTAATTATATTTTCGGTCTGCCAGGTGATACACACGAAACTATGCAAGAAACGTTAGATCTCGCTTTAGACCTTAAAACAGAATATGCTAATTTTTACTGTGCTATGGCTTACCCCGGATCACAGCTTCATAGAGAAGCTGTAAAAAACCGTCCTCACGTATTACCTGAAAATAATGGAATTGGTTGGGTCGGTTATTCACAACATGCTTTTGAAACATTTAATTTACCCACCGATAAATTAACTAATAAAGAAATTTTACAATTTAGAGATAAAGCTTTTGAAACATATTTTACTAATCCGGACTATATAGCTAAAATGAAAGCAAAGTTTGGAGTTGCATTTGAAGAAGAATTAACTAGAATGTTAAGTATAAAGCTTGAAAGGAAGCTATTAACTGAATAATTTATGAAAAAAGCACTAATATTAACCTGGGACGGATACCAAGATCAAGAAGTAATTTACCCTTTTTATAGGCTAAAAGAGGAAAATTTTGATATTACTCTTTGCGCAGAAAAAGAAGGTCTATTTTATGGAATTCTTGGTACTAAAATGACTGCTAATGGTACTTGCAGTAGTATTAATACTAATAATGTACTAAACTATGATTTTCTATTGCTCCCTGGCGGTGTTAAAGCGCTAGAAAAAATCAGACAGCAAAAAAATATTTTAGACTCTATTACACACTACGTAAATTCAGGTCGAATTGTTGCTAGTACATGCCACGGTGCACAGCTATTAGTTTCTGCTAAGGTTGTTAAGGGTAGAAAGATTGCAGCATACTATAGTATTGAAGATGATATTAATAATTCTGGTGCTATATATACACGTGAGCCAGTAGTTATTGCAGATAATATTGTCTCATCTCCACACTATGATCACATGGGCATTTGGATGAAGACTGCAATTGAACAATACTATAAGTGGGCTGATCGTAGTTGATAGCTAAAATGGTATATGCATGATGCTACCGATTTTAGGAATTACGTTATTCCTAAACCATGGGGTCATGAGTATATTATTTTTGAAAATAATTTCTTAAGTATTTGGTATTTGTTTATAAAAAGCGGTGCAAGCACCTCTCTTCATTGTCATCCTAAGAAAAAAACCGGGCTCGTTGTACTAGAGGGTACTGCTCGCTTTCATCTTATTGAAAGAGATTTTGAACTTCAAAGCAATCAAAAAGTTATGATAAGACCGGGCTCATTTCATAAGACAGAAAACAGAACAAATCAAAACTTGCATATTATAGAGGTTGAAACACCAAAAGATAAAGAAAACTTAGTACGAATATCTGATCTTTATGGAAGGCAGAATAAAGCGTATGAGTCTGAAACATTAAAAAGAACTAATGAGTTTTTTATTCCTAATGATAGCTTTTTAAAATTAGAATTTTTAAATAATAGTTTTGAAATTGTTTCTAATTTAATAACCCTTAACCCTAATGATTCGGATTTATTAGTTGTGTTAAGCCCTACCCTTTTTAAGCACCATGATCATGATTTATGTCCCGTAGGTGAAATTTTATCAGGTAAAACTTTTAAAAAATTGGCAATCGATTATACTATTGCTAAAAATGCACAAATACTTAAAATCTGTCACTTATGATACTTGACTATGATACTATTATTTTAGATTTAGATGATACTGTATGGCACGGTAGTGAAAAAAATATTTGGGCTAAGACATTAAGAGGTCAAATAACATTACAAAATGTAAATGATCAGAAAAGAGTATATGATGAAACGGGAAGATACCTATATCTTGACAAGGATATAGTTGTTTTTTTAAATAAATTAAAAAACGACTTTAAGCGAATTGAATTTATATCGCGCGGTATGCTGCCTTGTATTTCTTTTGATAAACAACCATCGATAATTGCTCTTAAATATTTTGACATTTTTCATTTGTTTGATAAGCGTACTTTATTGTATAAGAACGAAAATAAAGGCCATCACATTATTTCTACCGGCAAAACAATTTTTATTGACGATAATGATATAGATGTCAATCGAGTGCAAAAATTACATAAAAATATTACTTGCATTAACAGAAATATATTTGATAATTGGATGCATCTTTATGAACGATAACGAAAGATTACAAATTTTTTCTGAAGCATGTAAATGCAGAGCGTTTGAAGAAATAGTATATAAGTATATAGAAAATAAAACATTTAAGTATCCTCTTTATCTTTCAGCTGGAGAAGAGTATATTGCATGCTCAGTTGCACATTTTACTAAGAAATATTCTCCATATATATTTGCACAACACCGTGCACATAGCACGTATCTGGCGTTTGGTGGTGTAATACAAGAATTAATTGATGAGCTTTTAGGTAGGCCAACAGGTTGTTGTAAGGGTATGGGTGGATCAGCTTCTATACAATCAAAACATATAAAAATGTTTGGTCATGATGGTCTTATGGGCAGTCAAGTACCTATTGCTGTTGGTGCATGTCATGCTAATAGACACTTTACTGTTGCTATTATGGGCGATGCTGCAGCAGAAGAAGATTACGTAATGTCTGCTATAGCTTGGGCAGGCACTAAAAAGCTTCCTATTCTTTTTGTAATAGAAGATAATAATTTATCTATTTTAACAAAGAAGAATGTTAGACGTAACTGGAGTATGGTAGATTTTGCAAAGTCTGTTAATGTTAATGCAGCTGAAATTAGCGATGAGCCTACAAGCTTTGAGTCATGGTTAAGCGAAGAAAAGTTATTTAACAATTTACCGCTACTACTTAATGTAAATACAGATAGATTATATTGGCATGCAAATGCTGGCATCGATGTATACGAAAAAGTAGATAGATTTACAGAAGAGAAATTTGCACTAGAGAAGATTTTTGGAGATAAACCACTTTTAATGTTTAATGAAACAAAACATGAACTGGAGAAAATATGGCAAAAAACCTTAGAGATACAATAAAAGAAATTTCTGCTTATCATCTGAGTAAAGGTAACAAACTTTACGGTCAATGTCTTACTGCTGTTGGCTGGGTTAACGGTACAGTACCAGAATTAACAGAAGAACAGGGTATAGTTGAGCTATCTATGGCTGATGTTATGGCAGGTGGGATTGTTACGGGCGCAGCACTAGCTGGTCAGCGACCTATTTACGTAGTACGCTATCAAGGATTTCAATGGTTTAATGCACCTATTATAGCTAATTATGCTGGTAAGAGTAAGGACATTTGGGGGATATCTTGTCCAGTGTTTATTAGATCTATTGCTATGGAAGGCGGTATAGGACCGGTTGCCGGTTCATCACACCATGGAATTTATTATCGTATGCCGGGTGTAAAGATAGCTTCACCTATGACACCTTTTGAGTATGAAGAAGTGTACAATTCGTTTATGCTAGACGATATGCCTTACTATGTAAGTGAGCATAGAAAAAGTTATGAGTGCGATTATCGTTTAGAAGATATTGAATATGAAAATCCGGATATTTGTTTATTCCCGTTTTCTATTACTAGATTTGAATCAGTTAAAGCATCACAATCGCTAGCTAAACAAGGCATAAAAGTCAATGTATACCACCAGCTTTGGATTAACCCCTTATTAATATCTGAGAACCAAAAAGATCAATTAAAGAAATCAAAATACGGCGGTATTGTTTTAGATGACGATTATCCGAATGGTATAGCCAAACAAGTTGCTTATGAGTTGATGCTTGAGACAAACAAGCCAGTTAGAACTTTATGTATTAAAGAAAAGACAGCCGGCTTTCAGCCTGAGGACGACAACATGCCACCTACATCTATTGAAATTGAAGAATATATACTTAAATTACTAAAATAATGAGCGCTGAAAAGTATTTGTTGATGGATGATAATATAACTCGTAATGATATTAACGAAGTTATAAAATTCCTACAACAAGACCCTTTGCCGCAGCTAACAAACGGACCAAAGGTACGAGAGTTTGAGCAAGCTTGGTCTAAGTGGTTAGGGGTAAAATATAGCGTTTTTGTCAATTCAGGTACTATTGCAAATCAGCTAACTATGCTATTAGTACGCTATCTAAATAATAATAAAAACTTTTCACCACGAGTTATTGTTCCCCCGCTTACATGGGTTTCCGATATTGCATCAACATTGCAAAATGGTATCGAGCCTGTATTTTGTGATATAAATTTCTCTAACCTTAGCTTTGATAATAAAAAGCTTTTGCAAAAAATAGAAAAAATAAAACAAGATACTGGTGAATACCCAGCAGCAATTTTTCTTACACATATTTTAGGGCTTAATGGACTTACTGATTATATTATTAACCTTTGTAAAGATAATAATATTTTGCTTATTGAAGATGTCTGTGAATCGCATGGAACGACTTTTAAAGGCCATAAAGTCGGTACTTTTGGAGATGTAAGTAATTTTAGTTTTTATTTTGCACATCACATGTCAACCATAGAAGGCGGTATTATTTGTACAAACAATGAACATTATTACAATTTGTTAAGAGCATTTAGATCTCATGGTATGGTGCGTGAATGTGATAGTTTAGAATTTAAAAATGATATTATTAAACAAAATCCTCAATTAAATTCTGATTTTATTTTTCTTGCGCCAGCTTTTAATGCTCGTAGTACAGAAATTAATGCTGTGCTAGGATTATCACAACTCAAAAAACTAGATAATAATAATGAGATTAGAAGACAAAATTTTGATTATTTTATTTCTAATTTGGATGGTGAAAAATATATTAAAACATTTGACATTACAGGACAATGTAATTACGCATTTATTGTAATTCTTAAAAACGGCAATATTGAAAAGCGTAATAAAGTAGAAGCTGTTTTAAAACAGAACAATATTGAATTTCGTAGAGGTCTTTCCGGGGGCGGCAGTCAAATTCAACAACCATATTTAAGAAATTTTTATAAAAATTATTCTCAAATAAATTTATATGAATTCGACGTTATGAATTATATTCATGATCATTCCTGGTATATTGGTAATTATCCTACACTTAAGAAAGAAAAAATAGATAGTCTTCTAAGCATCTTAAACGGTGTTTAATCATTATGAAATACCTAGTGGTATTTAATACATGCGAACTTAAGGGACCGAATTTTAAGTGGTATGAATCCTGTTTAGATAATCTCCTCAAAGTAAAATCAGATCAATATGAATACGATATTGCGGTTTCTGGTTGCATGATAACACCCGATACACAAGAAAAACTGTTAAAAAAATATAAAAATAAAATAATCTTTAATTTTATAGAATGTAAGCTTACGGTAAATGTGACTTTTAATCATACAATTAATAAAATAGTTGAGCAACGCGGCAGATATGATGGGTATGTATATTTTGATTCTGGTGTTAATATTAATGACAATTTACATTATCTTGACGAAATACATTCTCGCTTTGCTACTAAAAAATATGGTATGGTAACGCTACAGACCGATACCGATACAGGTTTTTATTTTCTTGGATTGTATGGTTATTTTTACGACCACGATTACATTGTACCAGTTGGCAAGGCATGTAATCTACATGTAACTTGTTTTAGCGATAAGCTTCTTCAATACTATAACAAACTTATACCTGATATATTTTTAGCTTATTGTACAGAATCGGTTTTTAGCTTTTTAAATGCGGCATTAAATTTGCGTTGGATTATTGTAAAAGATCTTATTTTGGAGCACAAAAAATCTATTGATGGCGCTTCTGCTGGATTTGATCATGTAGGAAAAAAGGAGCACTGGAATAATCTTTACGGTGGTCTAGATATGCTTGATATTATTAAAGACCCAGAAGCAAGAAGATTAGGTCTAGGATATGAAGAGATTAATCACATCATGATGCATGATGTTGAAGCATTTACACACTACGGACATGCTAAAAATAATGGGTTAAAAGACTATATAAAAGAAAAACTTTTTCTAAAAGATAGAATGCTTAACTATAATCATATTCCTTTTAAATTTTATAATATTTAGTATTTCTTTTTTGATAAATATATTAAGTATGAAATACTTAGGAGTATATAACATTTGTGAACGTAAGCATAAAAATTATGAGTGGTATGAGTCATGCATAGATAATCTTTTAAGAGTAAAATCTGATCAATATGATTACGATATTGCGGTCTCCGGGTGCATGGTTTCAGCCGAAACGCAAGAAAAATTGTTAGCTCGCTACAAAGATAAAGTTTTTTTATACTTTACAGATGAAAATTTTACAGTTAATGTTACCTTTAATCATGCTGTAAATAAAATTGTCGAAGAAAAGGGAAGATATGATGGTTACATTTATTTTGATTCAGGAATTAACATTCACGATAATATAAACTATCTAGATGAAATACATTCAAGATTTGTAACTGGTGAATTTGGTATGGTCACCGTACAGACCGACACAGATACAGGGTTTCATTTTGTAGGGAGATCTAACAGCCATTTTCGTGATGAGGATTATATAATACCTGTTGGTAAAGCTGTAAATTTACATGTAACTTGCTTTAATGATAAATTGCTGCAATATTACGGAAAAGTAATACCCGATATATTTTTAGCATATTGCACAGAATCGGTTTTTAGCTTTCTTAATGCTGCATTACATTTAAAATGGGTCATTGTAAAAGATCTTATTGTCGCTCACAAGGCTGTTGATGGCGGTTCTTCCGGGTTTTGTCATTACGGTAAAAAGTCTTGTCCGTGGAACAACGTCTTCGGCGATTTAGATATGAACGATATTATTAATGATCCGGAAGCAAAAAGATTGGGACTGGGGTATGAAGAAATCGGCAATGTAATGATCCATGATGAAAATGCTTTTACTTCTGAAGGTTTTGCCAAGTATGATGAGCTTAAAGTTTACATAAAAGAAAAACTCTATTTATCAAAACAAATGCTGGACTATGATAAAATTGAGTTTAAATTTTATAGTAAATGAAGTTTAGTATTCTTGTCCCTACTAGAAAAAGAGTTAAGAATATAAAAAATTTAGTTCAGTCGGTATATTCTACAACTAAAAATCTTAACAATATAGAATTATTGTTTTATGTTGACAAAGATGACATTGAAACTCAAAATTTTTTTGATCAAGAGAAAGTAAAGCCTAGGTTTACACATCTTATATCTACAAAAGTTATTGTACAAGAAAGACAGCCTACATTTGGTGAAACAAATAATGTTCTCTATAGAGCTAGTACAGGTGATATTATAATGATGGCTGCTGATGATGTATGCTTTAGGACACAAAATTGGGATGAAATTGTTGCTAGTGAATTTGAGAAATATCCCGATAATATTGCTCTTGTTTTTGGTTATGATGGTATTCAGCCTCCTGGTACTTTAGCCACACACAGCTTTGTATCTAGAAAAGCTATAGATATATTAGGTTATGTTACGCCAAGCGATTTTGGCTATAACTATGCTGATAATTGGATTACAGAAATCTATAGACAAGTCAATAGATTAATTTATATACCGGTATACTTTGAACATTGTCATTGGGGAATTGGGAAAGCTCCTTTTGATGAGACATATGAACGCGGCTCTCATGCACCGCATGATAACAGTATAAAAATTTGGGAAGATAAAGCTCGTTTAAATAGAGATATTGAACGTTTAAAATTACACATAAATAAATAATAATGCTTACTAAGCCTGTTCTTATTATAGGTGATTCCTGTAAAGATGCCTTTATATATTGTAAGTGCGATAGATTATGTCCAGAAGCACCTGTACCTGTGCTCGATATTATAGAAAAAAGACATAACGGAGGGATGGCTATGAACGTATTTAAAAATTTTAAAAAGCTCTATAAAAATGTAGAAATAGTTACTAATAAAAATTGGAGCAGGATTACAAAAACCAGATATATGGATATTAAAACAAACCATATGTTTATAAGAATAGATCATTGTGAAAATAATAACTTTACCTTTAAAAATATTAAAAATAAAATTAATTTTAAAAACTATTCAGCAGTAATAATAAGCGATTATGACAAAGGATTTTTATCTACTGAAGATATTCAATATATTTCAAAAAATCATGAATTAACTTTTTTAGATACCAAAAAGATTCTCGGCGAATGGGCTAAAAATATTACTTTTATTAAAATTAACAGAAACGAATTTGATATTTCTTTTGATTCAATAAAACATTTACCTAATATTTTAAATAAAATTATAAAAACTCTAGGTAAAGACGGTGCAGAATATAAAAATAAAGTCTACCCTGTAAAAGAGGTTGAAATAAAAGACTTATCTGGAGCTGGAGATACATTTATTGCCAGTCTCGTATACGGCTATTTAACAACAAGAGATATAGAAAAATCTATTGAACTTGCAAATAACCACGCCACAATAGTAGTACAAAAAAGAGGCGTCACTACCATATAGTAACGCTCTCTAGGCATTTAAAAAATGATAAAGATATACGTATATCCAAATGCTCGTAAACCATTTGAACATGATACCTTAGACTTTAATTATAATACTACTGTTTTTTCTGAAAAAGGAATTAAGGATCATTGTACATTAGTATCTCCGGAAGAGGCGGAGCTATTTTATATGGGTCAAATATCCTGCGGTACATATACTGAATTTAGCGAATCTGATTTTAAATACTTAAAAAATAATTACACCAAGCACGTTGTAGAAATAGAAGGAGATTGGTATCAAAAGCGTATACCCTCCTGGCTCTTAGATTGTAACTGCGTTGGAAATGGCAATAGAACTTATTATTATCCGAGATTATTTTTTACAAGGCCTTGTTTAAGTAGATTGTTAGTTTATTTAGCAAAAAATAATATTGAATATGATATTGATTTACCGGAGCAAATTTCTTTTGGATTTATCGGTCAACATGATCCATATCATACTAGAATTAAAACTTATAATATTTTAAAATCTAATAACATTAATCATGAAATTTATTTTAATGAAAAATGGAGCGCTCAAGTAGATCTTAAGAAAGATAATCAAATTATACAAAATTTTGCAGGTGTTCTTAAAAGAAATATTTTATCTTTATGTCCTCGTGGAGTTGGTGAAGATAGCTCAAGGTTTTACGAAACATGTTTTTTTGGTAGAGTACCGGTCATTATAGGCCATTGTAAAATAATGGATGAAGATAAATTAGAAGATAAATTTTTTTACAGAATTAATCCTGATTTACCCGACGATAAGCTTTTAGAAGAGCTTAACAAAATTTACAGCACACCTTTAGAAGAATTAAAGAAAAAATGTTATCAAGCTAAAGAGTATTTTAATAACAATGTAAAAAAATATTTTGAAGACCCCACAAAATATTATTTAACTTTTTTAAATTTTAATGAAAAAAATAGCTAATTTTACTCAAACATATCAAGGCGATCCTATCTGGAGCCCGGGGTGTGATAATAAAGATAGAGAGTTTTTAATTGATGCTTTAAGATTAAACCCTGGTAAATATGACGCTATTAATTTATTAGACTATCAGACTTTTAATTTTCATAATTTAACTGAAGAAAAAAGTAAGCAATTAGCTAAAAAAATAAAAAAAGTAATACCTAACTGTCAATTTTATGTCTATCAAAATATGACATTTGGAAGTACAATATTAAAGCATTTACAGATGTTAAGATCAAACAATATTACAGACTTTTTATGGGTACAAGATGATGAATTTTTTATACATACAAATTTTGAAGATTTTAAAAATCTTTTAAATTATTATAGAGAAAATAAAGATTTAATGCACATTAATTTACTCTATTCTTTTCATAATAACACTCTTACTAGCCGCTATGCTACGCTAAAAAATGTTGACCCCTGTGAAGAGATCTCTATCACTAGCAATTTAAAGCTCTACAACACGCATACAGATCATTTAAAGAATGCCTCTAATTATAGAATGGATTTTTCTGCATTTTTATGCAATATAGATTATTTTTTAAAATACATGTTTAGTGCTGCTTTTATTAATATTTTTGATGCATATAAATTAGAGAGCGCAATTAATGAATTTAGTACTAAGAATAATATTCAGAGATATTTTACAAATATTAATTTTTTTGAATCTTTTAATATTGTCGGTATGCCGCCGTCTTTAAATAAGAGCGACGAAGCACTTACAAGGCTAAAAAATATTTGCTCACAAAATTCTTGATATTTAAAAATTACTTTATATAATAGATTTATGATTATTACGGATATTAAATGTTATGATGGCAAGCTTTTGCATTCAAGATTTGCATATAAATTTTTTAGAGAAAAAACTCTTCCTATAGGTAATATAATTGCTTTTCGCGCTCCTATGAAGGTAGAGACGGAGGGAATGATTGATAGCGAGGATGTACTTAACAATGATTTTATTTATAGTGATGATGCGATAAACTTTTTGTGGGAAATTCCTAACCTTGATGCATTCGGAGCTGTTGCATACCAGCGCTTATTAAACACTCAGATTGCAAATATACTAAGTACAAAATATTTAAATGCGCCAATTGAGGTTGACGGTGATGATCTAATTGTTCACAAAGAACACACCCAAGGTGGTGTTACGCAGACAAAAGGTAAGTGCTCAGTAAGCATTACATATACAAAGAATAACGTAGCTCTGGGTCATACAGGAATTAATGTTACCGCAGGTAAAAAAGCCCCTGCATTTGCTTATTCTACTAATTTAACAGAAGAGCAAGCAAACTTATTTATGAGAGAAATAATAGAGTTATTTTATACTATAAATGATGATATTTTTATTGCTACATCAAAAGTTATTAGTTAATGACTATATTTGACTTTATATCAAATATTCTTTTTACTAAAAAACAAAAATTTTTAGACAATATTGATAGTGCGTCTGAATTTTCGCCTTTTATTTTAAATAGGTGGATAAGTATGTATTCACCAGAAATAGTACCGCTATGTAATGCTATTAATCGATATTTAGGAGTTTTTGAAAATAAGACAGAATTGTATTCTTTGTTTTTTTCAGTTTTTAATAAGCAACCTTCTAAAAAAATTAATTATTTTAAAAAAAATAAAGAACAAAAACAAGAGAACAATGATCTAGATCTTTATAAAAAAATAGCTAATTCAAAAGAACTCTCCTTTAGAGAAATAAAAGAATACGTTGAATTATATAAAGATATAGCTAAATCTTAATATGCCTGCAGATATTGATTTGTTGCCTGTTCATAAAAGTTTAATAGATCTATCAGAATTACCAAAAAATTCCTTTAATTCAGTTTTTTATGGTTATAATCTTAAAACTGTATTAGATGATGTATTACTTGTAAAGTATGTCGATGAAACGGAAGATGGTTCCTCTATAGTGAGAAAAGGAATAGTTATACCTATAAATGCAGATACTAAAGCTTGGCGAATTGGTGAAGTTATTTTGGCTGGGCCTAATACAAAATATGTTAAGAAAGGAGATCATGTTTGCTTTCCTAACAATTTAGGAGTACCAGTAGCAAATTTAGATATTGATGGTTATGGTAATTTAAAGAAGGGATTATTTCTTAATGAACAGCGCATTTTTGGTATTTGCTCCATAAGAAAAGACGATGAAAGTGTCGCTACCCACATTAAAAAATCTTCTTCTAAGCAACGTAGCTGAAATTAAATTCTTGAGAAGACGTCCTAAAGCCGGCGCGCCTTCAACAAGAAGAATGCTATGTACGAACTCACTTCAACTTTTAAGCAGCCCGGAAGGAAGAATTGCTTTAAACTACCGTAGAGCAATTAACATGCCCAGGTATAACCCGGAAGCTAAAACACTTTTAATTACATGGGATATCTTTATGCAAGACTATCGCTGTGTAAATATGTCCGCATGTGATTTAATTAATATTATTCCTGCAAATAAATCTTTTTGGTCTTTTTTTAATCAGCGCTTAGCACTAATGTCAACAGATCAAAAAGTAAGGTTTATGAACTCATGACATCTATAGAGGAAATAGAAAAAATATTCTCAACATTTTTGCAAAAAACATTAATGTTTCAACTTGAACACAAAACTCTTAAAAAAGGTAGATTATTGCTTTTTTGCGTAAAGGATTTCTTTTGTACTTTTACTTTGCTTTGCGAAGAAAAAAATAATAAAAAAATTATTTACGAAATACCCTATCCTTTTGGTATTATAGCATCTGAAAATAAATTAATTTTTGACTATACCTTAAAGCGATTTAGTAGAAATAATTCAGAGTTAGAATCTTGTGTTAAGCAAATAATGCCAGATAAACCATCAAAGATTTTTAATAAAAAAATAACAATTACAGCACTTTAATTTGCAAATTTTTAGTATATAATAAAGTGTGTTTAGTAGATATATTCAGCATTTTCCTAAAGAGTATAATCCAAGCACTAGTCAGGTAAAACTAATACGCGGCGTTGAAAAAGCATTTAATAGTGGAAAAAAATTTGTTATTTGTTGTGCTCCAACAGGAACAGGTAAAAGCTTTTTAGCAAAAACGCTATCCGGATTAAGTTCGTCACCTACTAGTAAATTTGTTAATAATATTGAAACCTACTCTGCTTTTAAACAAGATTTTTCCGGTAATTACATAAATGAAATAGATTGTATATCTCAACCACCTTTTGGTACTTTTGCGCTAACGATTACCAAGTCTTTACAAGATCAATATTTAAACCTTTTTCCTGATACCGATATATTAAAAGGCAAATCGAACTATCTTTGCGATATAGACCAAAATTTTGATGTTGAAACCGCTCCATGTGTTCTTGTTCCAAAAATAAAAGAAGATTGCTGGGAGAAAAATCGCTGCCCTTATTTTAATGCTAGAAATTCTGCAATACTTTCAAAGTTTGCAGTTTTAAATTATAAGATGTTTTTATCCTTACCGAATCATGTAAAGAGAAAAAACTTTATTATTTGTGATGAGGCATCTGAATTAGAGGATGAATTAGTAAAGCAATTTTCTGCTGAAGTAAATTATGATAGACTTCGTGCTTACGGTATAGACATATCTACCCTTTTAACAGAAAATAGAGATAAAACGCGTTCATGGCTTTATGAATTAATATTTTTAATAAGTGAAAAGATAAATCAAACTATTAATAAAGTCAATAAAAAGCAAAGAACATTCTCACAGCCGGAAAAAATAAAAATACAATACCTTAAAAATGTTCATAGCGCTCTTACTACTGTAGATACATTATGGCGTGACTGCGAATTTGTTATTGATAGAGATGTAAAAAAGGTTTTATTTACTCCTCTTAAAGTAAGCAAACTTACAAAATATATTTTTGATTTTGCAGATAATATTCTCTTAATGTCGGCAACTATTATTGATCATAAAAATTTTGCAAAAACGCTAGGTATAACAGACTATGAATATGTAGAGGTGGAAAGCGGGTTTGATCCCGAAAAATCTCCCATCTATGTATCATCAAAAAATAAATTAAACTATAAAAACTTAACGCACGTTTTACCAGCTATATGTGATCAAATTAATACTATTATCGAACATCACAAGACAGAAAAAGGTATTATACATACACATTCCCGAGATATTACAAATTTTATAAAACTTAGGTTGGGAAGTAATAAAAGATTTTTATTTCGTGATGAACAGGCTAATAATGAAAACATCTTAAAAGAACATTTTAGTACAGACGAGCCAACTATCCTAGTATCACCTTCCCTTGCATTTGGGGTTGATCTAAAAGATCATTTAGCGCGCTTTCAAATTGTAATTAAACTTCCGTTTCCACCTCTTTCTTCAAAATATATTAAAAAGCTTTTTGAGGTAGATAAAAATTGGTATGAAAATAAAATGCTTAACGCACTAGTACAGGCGTGTGGAAGAGCAACACGAAGTAAAGATGACTTCTCTACGACATATATTTTGGATGGAAACGCTTCTAATACATTAAAGCGTGTAAAATCTAAGCTTCCAAAATACTTTATTGACCGTATATGTTAATAAATAATTAAGTGAAGAATGAGACGTTTCACTTTGAGATAAAAGATCTGCTTACACAATTTGTAGCAGCTTTTGATGATATTATTATTAAAAGATTTGATAATAATAGGAGTGCACAACAAAAGGTACAAGTAAGATATGTTTATGCTCCAAAGCAAAGAGTAATATATGATTTAGTTAATAAAGCTCAAAATTTAACTGTACCTGTAATAGCTATTAATATTAATAGCGTAAGTCGCGATGAAACTAGAGTTTTTAATAAACTTGCAGGTTTTTATGTCTCTCGAGGTCTAAGTGAAACAGACACCAAGCTAATATCACAATTTTATAGAACCCCGGTGCCTGTTAATATTCAAATTAACATGTCAATATTAACAAAATTTCAAACTGATATGGATCAAATTATATCTAATTTTGTACCTTACAGTAATCCTTACATCATACTGTCGTGGAAAGTACCGAAAGATATTCTAGGCAATTCAGTACCTCAAGAAATTAGAAGTGAAGTTCTATGGGATGGTGGTATAACTCTTTCCTATCCTACGGATATAAATGCTAATGAAAAATATAGAATAGTCGGTGATACAGCATTTACTATTAAGGGTTGGTTATTTCCGTATGCATCTAACCCTGCAGGCAACATTTATACTATAAATGCTAATTTCTACAATTCTAGAATAGTAACTGATTACGAATCTTTATCCGGAGATACATACATGTACCCTGTAAGTACTAATTTAATAAATGAAAAAGAATCTATACTTTTAAAAGGTAATCCTGAACTAACAGGTATAGAATACATTAATATAGAATACATATAATATTAGTTTAAGTTTGCTTAATGTATTATAAATAATATATCATATGGCTGATCCAAATAGGGAAAGTACGTTCGGTAGAGATTTAATGAAGTTTATTTCGTCTAAGCTTCCCTACCAGTCTGTTAGTGTTCAAGATAAAATTAAAGCTTTAAATCCAAAGTATGAGGAATTCTATGATAAAGGTACAAAACGAGATGAGGCATTATCACGTCAATCAATTTCATCATCTTTAACATTTACAGATGATTTATACGCGAATGTTGTACAGAACAAAGACTATCATAATTTCATGTATGCCAATATACAGCCGGATAAAGGTCGTAGGTTAGTTGATTACAGAGTGATGGCTGCTTTTTCTGAAGTAGCAGACGCGCTAGATGAAATATGTGATGAGTTTATAAATGTAGATGATAACGGTAATATTGTAAAATTAAAATTTAAGTCCTCTGGTCTATCGGATGAACAGGAAGAAAAAATAAGAAAAGAATTTCAAAAATATATAGGTTTTTTTGATCTAGAAAATAAAGGGTGGGAATACTTGAGACAGCTTCTAGTTGATGCAGAAGTATATTTTGAACATATAGTTCATAAAAAGTATCCTCAAGAAGGTATTTTAGGTGTTGTATTAGTACCTTCAGATATTATTGATCCGGTTTTTGAAAATGTACAAAATCAAATTGTCCGTGGATATTTACTAAGAAAAAATATTTATGACCCTAAAAACCCTGGTAAAGTAGCTAAAGTCGAGCTAGTTCCTCTCGACATTAATCAAGTATCCTATATCAATTCAGGCATATGGAATGAGACTAAAACAATTCGGCTTCCGTTCATTGAAAATGCACGACGTGCATACAGACAACTTTCTCTTATAGAAGATTCTATCGTAATTTATCGCTTAGTACGTGCACCAGAGCGTTTAGTATTTAACGTTGATGTGGGTAATATGCCGCCACCAAAAGCAGAAGCTTATCTAAAGAAGCTTATGCAAAATTATTGGTCTCGTAGAACATATGATGCCGATCAAGGCGCAACAGTACAAAAATTTAATCCTCAATCTATGTTGGATAGTTTTTGGTTTGCTAAAAGAACAGGTAGTACAGGAACAGAAGTACAACAATTACCTGGCGGTCAAAATTTAGGTGAGCTTACCGACTTAATGTATTTTGTACAAAAACTATATAAGTCGCTAAAAGTACCTGTTACGCGCTTAAATGTCGAAGACGTCTTTAAGGACGGAACTGACATTCTTCGCGAAGAATTAAAATTTGCAAGGTTTATTATTCGCTTACAACAAAGATTTGCTGCAGGTTTAAAGCCAGGTTTTATTACACATCTCAAACTTAAAAAATTCTGGGATGAATTAAAATTAAAAGAAACAGATTTTGAGCTTGTATTTAATGTACCTACTAACTTCTATGAGTTAAGAGAAAATCAAAAGTTCCAGCTTAAAGCAGAAAACTTTAATAGCATTACTCAAAGTGATCTAGTTTCTAAGACATTTGCACAAAAGAAATATCTTGGATGGTCGGAAACAGATATGATGGCTAATAGAGAGTTTCTACGTAAGGATAGAGAATTACTTTGGGAATTAGACCAAATTACTAATGGTGGTCCAAACTGGAGAGAGCTTGGAGCAGTTGCGCCTGGTCAAGGCGGTGGAGCGGGTGAAGCTGGTGGTGGTGGCGGAGGTGGTGGAGGTGGTTCTGCACTACCTCCTCAATTTGGCCCTGCTCCTGGGCCGGCAGGCGGAGCTACCGGTGCTGAAGGCGGAGGGCCCGCTGGCGCCGAGGGTGGTGCTGCAGGCGGTGCAGCAGCTGCTCCTGGCGCGCCAACAGCTTAATAATATATTCTATTGATATAAATAATAGATATGGACTGTTTAGAAGTAACACCAATAACAGCGTTTCAGAGTACTAATCTAGCTAGTAAGATAGATACATTTACTAGACTTGGAGATAGAATAGTACGCGCTATGGGCGCACCTTTAATTAATTTAGAAATACATCATGATCAATTGTTTGAAAATATTTCTATTGCATGTGAGATGTTTTCAAAATTTGCCGGCTATACAGAAGAAATTTTAGTTTTTGATTCAAATCTTTACATAGATAATGTAGGTGTTAGATTAGATCAGCTCTATACAGTAACTCCTTATTTTAATAAAACTATAACTACAGCTTCAACAGTCTATGTTGCAAATAATTCATTACCTGCAAGTACATTCTCAACATCGCCTCTTCTATCTTCCGAATATAAAGATGGTATTTTTAAGAATCAAATATTAACTGAAACAAAATATCTAAGTGTTATTAATTTTGATGGTACATTAGCTATTAATTTTGCCCCTTCTAATTCTCAAGAACAGAAATTTGTTAACAGTTTTGATTATGATATTATGGATTATAGAAAAGTTATTGATGTAATAGATTTTGAAGAGGGTACTAGTACTGGTGTTAATACTCTATTTACCATTGAGCAAACGCTTGCTCAACAAACATATTTTAGCTATGCAATGGGTAATTATGGGTTTGATTTAATAAGCTGGTACGTTTTAAAAAATTGGTTAAAAGATAGGGAAAAACTTTTAGCAATTAGACGATATATTCAATTTGATGATAGAACACAATATTTAACTATGTACCCACCTCCTAGAACACCGGGATCAGGATCAAGGTTTTATGGGGTAGTAAATTGCTATGTTGAAAGGCGTTTAAGAGATATTATAAAAGAGCCTTGGGTATATCAATATGCCCTTGCATTATCTAAGATTGCCATAGGTAATGTAAGAGGCAAGTACACCGGTACCACAATGTTTGGTGGTGGTCAAATTAATTATAATGATTTACTAACTCAAGGATTAAGAGAAAAAGAAGAGCTAGAAAAAAAGCTATTCGAAGGTGCACCCGGGTTTGGTGATGCTTCACCACCTTCTTTCTTTGTTGGATAATGATACCTCTAAATAGTTCTGATAAATTTAGACAAGGTATTTTTAGACCAAAAAATCTAAAAAAATATATTGGTAAGTCATTACCCGTCTATAGGTCAGGATGGGAGCTTAGATTTTTTAGATGGTGCGATGAGAATACAAATGTATTAGAATGGGCATCTGAAGCAATAGTTATACCTTACATAAACCCCGTAGACGGTAAAGCACATAGATATTTTACTGATGGTGTTATTGCTTTAAAAGAAGGAGAAAAAATTAAAAAATATATTGTTGAAATCAAGCCCAGCTCTCAAACAGTAAAGCCTGTACCCGGAAAAAAACGTCAATCTACTATATTATATGAAACGGCTAGATATATTCAAAACCAAGCTAAATGGACAGCAGCAAAAAAATGGTGCGATGCTAGAAGTTACTCCTTTTTAATATTGACTGAGAAAGAGCTGGGATTAAGTAGATAGGTGAAGCTAAATATCGAAGAGCTTAATAATTTAGATCTCTCTAACTCTTTAAAATATGCAAACGGATCTAGCGATATAGATTACCTTGCTCCTGCAGGAAGAGCTCATTATAGATTATTAACTCATATTTCAAATACATTTAATAATAAAAAAATAATTGATATAGGCACACACTACGGCTGGAGTGCTTTAAGCTTAAGCTCTAATAAAACAAATAAAGTTTTAACTTATGATTTAGAAAATTTTTTAAAAAATATTTCTCCTTCTATTTTAGAAATTAAAAATATTACTTTTAGACAAAAAAATATTTTAGAAGATAAAGAAGAATTAAAAAACACAGACATTATATTTCTCGACGTTGATCCACATGATGGTATACAGGAAAAAATAATATATAATTTTTTGATTGAAAACAACTTTAATGGTATACTAATATTAGATGATATAAAGCTAAATACACGTATGATTGAATTCTGGGATTCAATTACACATGATAAAGAAGATATTACAGAATACGGACATTATTCAGGTACAGGGTTAGTTTATTTTAATAGGTAAAAAATAATGGTTAAATTAAATAAATAATTATATGTCCTTTCGTCTACTCGTAGAAACACCTGCTCCAGAAGAGCAGTTTGAATATATTCTAGAGGAAAAAAATCCGAAAGAACCAGCTAAGCTTCATATTCAAGGTCCTTACATGATGTGTAACGAGGTTAATCGCAATCAACGCGTTTATGAAAAGACTGATATGGAGCGTGAAGTTAGCCGATATATTAAAGAAATGGTTAATACAAAGCGCGCTATGGGCGAATTAAATCACCCTGCTTCTGCAGAAGTAAATCTTGAAAGAGCTTGTCATATGGTTACAAATTTAAAAATGGAAGGTAATATTGTATATGGTAAATCGCAAGTGCTCTCTACTCCTATGGGACAGCTTGTTCGCTCTTTAATTAATGACGGGGTTAAAGTAGGAATGTCTAGTCGCGCACTAGGTAAGTTAAACGAAGAAACTGGTGGCGTTAACCGCGTAACTGATATGAGGTTAGTAGCTATTGATTGCGTCGCTGATCCGTCGTGCCCTACTGCCTTTGTAAACGGTATTTTAGAGAGCAAACAATTTTTAGTTGCATCTAATGGTAAGCTTGAAGAAGTTTTTGATAGGTTAGAAAACTCAATATCTAATCTACCTCGTAAAGACGTACAAGGTTTTTTAAAAGAACAGATTTTGACGTTTTTTAAGTTTTTAAAGACGTCATAAAAAAATGGAAAATATACTTGTTTAATAATAAATAATAATATGGCCAAAAAAGACTTAAAGAAAAAAGCTAACAAAAAACAAGTTAATGAGAATCATGAATTAATTAACTTTATTAAGTCTATTTCTCAAAAAAATTATTCTGAGGCTAATAAATATTTACAGAACATTGTCGATTATAAGTTAAAAGCTAAAATCGGTGATGCTCTAAAAGAAAAACTTTTTTAATTTATGGAAAACAACATCACAAAGATACTGAGAGAAGCTACAAAGGATATCCTTACTGAGGATGTTCTTAAGGAAATTGAAGCTGCTTTTGATAGCACAGTAAATGAAAGAGTACAGATTCACGTAGAAAAAGCTCTTTCTGAACAAGATGCTGATTATTCCAAGAAGCTAGAAACATTAGTAGAAGCTATCGATACTGATCACACCAATAAGCTTAAAAAAGTTGTTGAAGCTATTGATGCAGACCGTGCTGCTAAATTAAAAACAGTTGTTGAAAAGTATCAAAAAGCTCTTAATGAAGAGGCTAAAAATTTCAAAGAGAATATTGTAGATCAAGTTAGCAAATATCTTGATTTATATCTCGAAGAAAAACTTCCTTTAGCTGATATAAAGGAAGCTGTGAAGAACAAGAAAGCAGTTGCTCTTCTTGAAAGTCTTCGCTCTTCTCTAGCCGTAGATATGGCATTGTCGAAAGATACTATTCGTGATGCAGTTATCGAAGGCAAGAAGAAAATAGATGAAGCTGCTAGTCAGCTTGAAGCCGCAACCTCTACTGTTGCAAAACTTACTGAAGAGAATAAGAAAATGGCTGCCTCTCTTTTACTCGAAACAAAGATAACCGATCTAAGTGAAGATAAAAAGACATACATGAAGAAGATGCTTGGAAGTAAGTCCGTAGAATTTATCAAAGAGAATTTTGATTATACATTAAAGCTTTTTGAAAAAACAGAAGAGGAGAGGCTTGCAAATCTAAAGTCTGAAGCTGTAGCTGAAACAGTTACAGCTCATGTTGATCGTCCTGTAATTGAGGAATCAGTTACAACTTCTGAATCTGTTGAAGACGATCGTTCTTTTGGCGCTTATCTTAGCGAGCTTAAGAAATATTAATTTTTTAGATTTTGTTAAGAGTCTAGTACTCTGAATAGTTATAAAATTGGTCGACATATTATTTGTTAAGGATTTATAAATGGCTAAACAAATTCGTCCTACACAGGCTTACATCGATGAATCTCGCGCTAAGGTATTGCTCGAGAAGTGGGGTCCAGTATTGGATTACACTTCGGACAATGTCCGCGCAATCGAAGATGATCATACTCGTTTAAATACCGCCATCCTCTTGGAAAACCAGGAGAAGTGGTGTTTCGAAGCTAGTAATATCGCCGGTGGTTCCAGCTCTGTCTTTAATCAGGCAGGCGCTGGGCTACCTAATGTTGGTGGTACAGGTGGAGTATTCCCCGGTTCCCCTAACGATACTTACGCTCCTAACGACACTCGTCTTCCTAAGATTCTAATTCCGATGATTCGCCGTACGTTCCCTGAGTTGATCACCAACGAAATCGTTGGCGTTCAGCCCATGAGCGGTCCAGTAGGTCTCGCTTTTGCCCTCCGTTATAAGTACGAAGCTGATGCTTTAGGTTCTCAAGTTAACAGCGGTGATGCTGCTCCAAACGTCTCTGGTCCTACCAGTGGCTGGACAAACAAAGCCGATGGTGCAGAACTTGGCTATCAGTACCTCGACACAAGATACACAGGTCAGTCCGCCTCGGCCCTTTCGGGTCTAGGTACCGGAAGTGACTTTGAAATTCTTGGTCAGGACCAGGGTGTTGCTCAGTTACTAGCTAACTTTGAGTTAACATCAAAGATTCCTCAGATTGTCGTTTCTTTCGAAAAGACAGCTGTTGAAGCTGGTACTCGTAGGTTATCCGCTCGTTGGTCAGTAGAATTAGAGCAGGATCTTAAGAATATGAATGGCATCGATATCGATACCGAACTCACAAACGCAATGTCTTATGAGTTGCAGGCCGAAATCGATCGTGAAATGATTATTCGCATGATCCAGACAGCTCTAAACGCCGGATACGGCACAGGTTACTCCGTATGGAGCCCTGTCTCCGCAGACGGCCGCTGGCTCGTTGAGCGTAATCGTGACTTCTATCAGAGACTAATCGTTGAGGCTAATCGTATTGCTGTTCGTAATCGTCGTGGTGCTGCCAACTTCGTTGTTGCTACACCTCGCGTTTGCGCAATCTTGGAAATGCTCCCTGAGTTTCAGTGGGCACCAGTCCAGGGCAATGTCAATACACAGCCCGTCGGTGTTGCAAAAGTAGGCTCGCTGGGTGGCAGGTTTAACGTTTATCGCGATACACGTACTGAAGCTCAAGCTGAAGCATCCACAGGTAATTTCCCTGCTGGTGCTACACGCTCGATTCGCTTAGAGTACGCCCTCCTTGGTTACAAGGGACCTGAATTCTACGACACTGGTATCATCTATTGTCCGTATATTCCGGTAATGGTTCAGAGAACTATTGGTCCTAACGATTTCTCCCCTCGTGTTGGTCTATTAACCCGTTATGGCGTTGTAGATAACATCTTCGGAGCTAATCTTTACTACCACGTAATTATTCTGAAGAATCTCGGTACTGCGTTTACCCCGGGAACTCAGTCGGTTTACTTCTAATTGAAGTACATCGGTTAAGAAAAAAGAAAACATTTTCACCTAGTAAGTCCTAGGAAATTTAAAAAAGGGCCTCTTGCGGGGCCCTTTTTTTTTGAGCAGATATAAAAAAACTCACATGCGAAGAATAAATATTTGTATGGCATCATTAGTATTTTTAAACACAGTAGTCGACCCAACAGCTACATTTCCAGTATCTTTAAATCTTTCGCTTACATCTAACGGAGTAGATATTTGGACGCTAGGAAGTAACGCAGTCGGATTACTTTTTAATGCTGTATCTCCTTTAGCAGGAACAACAACTCTTTACTCTGTAACTGCTAATAATATTAAAACAGTATTTAGAGCAGACGATGCTTATGATGGAACTGTATTTGCTTTACAGTTAAAAGACGGTACTTCTTCAACATTTACACTAGCTCTAGCTACACCGAATGCCCAAACTTTAACTTCTAACGGCTTTGATTCTGTTGGGCCAGAAAAACTTCGTAAGTGGGGTCAGGAAAACGGCGGACTATAATTACTGTCTTACCGTCTTAGTAAAATACTTAAACTCGTCTATTAAAGCCGTATCTAATAAGCTATAGTTACTAGCTCTTGTTGGATTAATATCGATACCACCACGTCTTACATATAGACAACTTACTACAAGCTCTTCTGGTTTAAACAATCTAAACAACCGCATATAAATTGTCTCACAAATCTCTTCATGAAAATGACATTCATCTCTAAATGAGACAATATACTGTAAAAGAGATGTCTGATTAATCTCATACTTTCCTTTATAATGAATATAAACATCGCCCCAATCAGGTTGTGAAGTTACCCTACAATTACTTTTTAATAAAGCAGAATGAAATCTTTGTACTCTAGATTCAGGGATCTTTATTGCAGATAAAATAGAAGGATCCTCAGTATATGATTTAGATTGTATCATTGTAACATCAATATTATTTTCTAATGTAGGGTAGTCTTTATTCGAAAACACCGGGGGATAATACAAATCATCCGATACTGCTGCAGCAGATCTTACATAGACCTTCACATCTGTTTCCAAAAGATTAGATAGATCTCTTGCAATTGTATTTTGCAATTCATTTAAAACTTGAATCATATTACCTTTAAATACTTGCATGTTAAAAGAATTCATATATAGCTTAATAGATTTTGATTCAACTATATAATGGTTTTTACAAGGATAAACAATTTTAGCTATAGCGGCTATAGGCATTCCTTCTGCAGTCAGGCACGATACTTCATATGCATTCCAAATATCATAACCACCAAACGGGGCGTTTTCATCAGTTATATCTAAATGCTTTCTATTATTAATTCTTGGTTCACGGACTAACAGAGAAGGGTCGTAAGTCGACTTATAACCAGTTACCTTACCTAAATGCTTTGAAATGTTACTATTATCTAATACCTTGTTCATGTAGTTTAATTTTAATCTGTTCCATTCGTTCTTCAACTGTTCCTTTTAAAAACACTACTCTTTCTCTCCATGGGTGTTGATTAAGATAATAATTTTCATACTTATCGATAATTGCATCTCTAAACTCTATATCAATACTCCTCTCACCATCGCTAACTAAATTAATCTCATGAGGATTCGGATAAAATATAATATCATACTTAGTAAAAAAATTATGCCAATAATTTTTCGCTTGATCGTATGATAATCTTGAAACCCGTCCCTTTTCAAAAAAGTATTCTGTATACACTAACCCATCTAGTAAACATCTATCATGTACAGTACCCTTACACCATCCACCCATACTACCGCATGTAAACAAATTCTTTAGTTCCTCGTTTATTATTAAAAGCTGTGTTACATCACTTGCACCCTCTTCATTAATCGGTACGTTACATTCATCTCTTATTTTCCTAGTAACTTCGTTAATATAAAAGAATTTATCAAATATACCTCCACTGCTTCTCATTGTCTTAAGCAATGTCGTTTTACCAGAGCACTGAGGACCTGTAAACGTAATATTCATTTCTTATTCCAATCAACACCAAATAAAAGATTTTTTAATATCTTTATTTCTTCTAAAAATACTTTATTTTCTTGCTCAAGCTCAGCCAAAAGAATCTTCAATCTCTTGACTTCATCATTCTTTTTTCGAAAAATATCTAATAAAGACATACTATAGTATAAATGACTTTTTATTATTAATCAAGCTATTTACACCACTTTTTTCTTTTCACAATTTCAGCAATTATACAGTATACCGATGTATCACTAAATGCATCAAAGATAGGCTCATTAGCAGATTCAAACGTCTTCTTACGCAATACTAAATTAATTAAACGCTGAATTTTATCGTTAAGTCGAACTACGATTGCAGAAATAGAGGCAATAATATCTTCTTTCTTGTGTAAATCAGATCCCAGGCTTATGTTGTGCGGCCCGTAATCAAATTGCTTCTTACAGAATGTTTCGTATTGCTCTTTTTGAATCTTTTTAAATTCCTCGCAAGTCTCAGGATACGTAGACTCTACACTTTTAATATAATCTTCCGGGTTCAAATTCTTACTCCGTAACCAATCTTATTTAAATTAAGAGCATTTAAATTGCAACCCCCAGCATAGCTGATTGCGCTCTGAAGATCTTGAGTTATTTCTAATAGCTTTTCATCGTAAGTAAATGAATCGGTTTCCATAAGCTTCATTGTACCTTCTATGTTCTTTTTATCAATCTTATTATGTATACTAGCAGAACCGTAATACTGTTTATACCGTCTCCCGTTAGTATCTTTTACAACCGGTGCAGGGCTATCCGTACAAGCAGCAAATATAGATCCGCACATAACCATACTAGCCCCAGCGACTAGCGCTTTAGCTATATCACCGTTGCAGCGAACTCCACCGTCTGCAATAATAGGTACATCAATATCTGAATTATAATTATTTGCACACTCCATAACGCAGCTAAACATAGGATATGTAAACCCGGTTTTGTCTTTAGTAGTACATGCATGACCACCACCGATACCAACTTTAACTGCATCAGCACCTGCAAGGGCAAGATATTCAACACCTTTACGTGTAGCTACATTACCAGCTATTATCTTTGTTTCAGGTAGTTTATTTTTAATAAACTTTACTTGGTCAGCAACTTTAGCATGATGCCCATGAGCCACATCAATTGTAATAAAATTTACTCTTAATTTATGTCGAGATATATTGTCAATTAACGCTTTATCTTTTTCCTGTATCCCTACACTTATAGATACATAATTGAAAAAAGCTTCATTTGCATCTCTTACAAACGCAAAAATATCGTGATCAAACCGATGCATAACATAAAAGTAATATTTCGAATCTAACGCTTGACAAATATCAAAATCTATGCAGCATTTCATATTTGCTGGGATAACTGGAAGACGAAAATTTTTATCTAAAAACTTTACCTCTGTACTAATTTCTGCCCTCGTCTTAACCGAATTAAAATTAGGCTTAAGAAAAACGTTTTCGTAATGCAGAGAAATGTCCATACTAGCGATTTAAAATATTATATGCTTTAAAAAAGCTTTTCCACAAATCAAATGCAACGTCATGTAAAATATTATAGACTTCATTTAATGTTTTACTCTCTATCGATACCCCTTGACTCATCATAATTTCACCCTCATCAACTTCAGGCACTACTTTATGAATAACGCAACCAGCTAATTTATAGCCATTTACAAACGCTCTCTCCTGAGGATTAAACCCTTTTAGAGACGGGTACTTGTCAATAAGCCCGGGGTGTAGATTATATATTTCATATTTTTCACATATTTCTTTTGGAACAATACGTAAATAGCCGTGTAAAGTTATAACTGGATTTTTAAATTTAGATAATACTTCTGTATAATCTTCTAAAGAAGGTTTTAGAGGTAACATATACCATATAGTTTGATTGAGTTTATGCTCTCTAAAAGTAGTTGTACGAAGCAAATCTTTATTTACATTATCCGTTGTAATTTTATTAGTAACGATAGCATCAGGATAAACTTCTAAGGCTTTACAGAGATTATTAATTTCTGTACCGGTCTGTGAAAAAAACGCTACCCAAGGTCTCATCTATATAAAATGCGCTTAAACATTTTAACATTATAATTTAAAATTTCCAATTGATCTGGTGTAAATTGATGCTCTATTAAATCTGCTAATTTTGTCTTAGGTTTAGTCTGTAGACCGTATTCTGCATCATAACGCATATTATGAATAGCTGCGACTACAGGGTTACTCGTATCACAACTTACAATATTATATACATTTTTATCAACATAAAATCTAAACTCTTTTGCAAGAGAGCAGCCTAATAAATGATGAGGCTTATTCCATTCCCATAACCCTGATTCAATTAAATCTGTAATAAATCTCTGTCGTCCTGAACAAAACCTTTCTAGCTCAGTATTACCCTCACCTATTGTTTGATAATAACTAAAATCAAAACTTATAGCTACCATGTCAGCATCAAATGACATAAAACGATAACAGTTTTTTAATTCTTGCCATGTCTTACCCTGTACTGCTCCAATAGCTTTAGTCTGAAATGATGATTTTAAATCCTTAGCTTTATCTCTAAAGCTTAAAAAACTCACCATCGTTTCTTGCGAATTTTCCAAAACATCTGGAACAATAAACATACTAGGCTCAAGATCTTTTGCGGCTTGATAAAACATTTGCGGATCAAAAGCTTTTCCAAGCTCAAATATTGAATTATCGAGCAATACTTCTCTGTTATATGTATTTTTGGAGGCTTTAAAAAAATTATAATATTCTGGATATTTTTGAAAAAGATGAACTAATGCATAGTCAAAATCATTATATTTTCTTGATTGTTCTAATAATGAAATAGGAGATTCATGAGATACTTTCAATAGCATAATTATATTATAAATGTAAATAATACTATATCAACATGAAGTATCCAAAATACTATGGTCATTATCTAGGTATTGTAGTTCAAAATAATGATCCTGATAAAAGGGGCAGAGTTAAGGTGTTTGTACCACATATCTCTCCAACTGTTTATAAGAAATGGAATGAAGCTGTAAAAGACAAGAAATTTAAATTTATAGGTAAAAACGTAGGTAGCGATATAACAGATGTAACGGATGATTTAAAGAAAATTCTACCATGGGCAGAAATTGCAGCACCGCTGGCAGGTGAAAGTAGTAGCGGTAGATTTAATGCTTATAAAAATATTGGAACAATTAGTGATTCGAGTAGCTTAAGCGGTTCTATTTCTAATACACAAAACAGCGAGATAGATGTTTCAAAATTAGATTATTTTTCTCCAAATCTTGACAACATAGGTGAAAAGCCAGGTAATATATTTGATATATCCTACTACAAGCTGAAAGATGCGTTCAGCGTTCCAGCAGAAACAAATGTTAATAATGCTAATAAATTTAGCTATAATTATACACCAGAATGCTATAGTAACTGCGCGCGTGGTTCTTTTCCTCTTTTAAACGTAGGTTCTCACGTGTGGGTATTTTTTCATAATGGTGATGCTCTTAAGCCTATTGTTTTTGCTGCAGCATTTGGTACCGAAGATTGGAAAAGTATTTCAAATATTCCTACTACTAATGCAATAGAACTATCTGCAGCAAAAAGCCCGGGTGTAGATTACCCCGGTGCTTATGAAAATAGAAGCTCTGTTTCTAGTCAAGAATACGATATTAATGTTGAAACTTATAGGAATAAATATGTAATTAATCAAAAAGGCGGTACTATATCATTTGTAAATACTGATAATAGAGAAGCTTTAAAACTAACACATTATTCTGGTTCATTTAAAGAGTTTAATAATTTTACTAATACAGAATTAGCTACTAATAATGATCAAAAATTAGTTTTAAATGATCAATTTTTAACTGTAAGAGGTTCCAGAAACGAGTATACACAACTGGATTACGATAACGTTACTAAAGGAGATGTGTATAGAAAAATAGGAGATTTAAATAGAAATTTACATTTACAATGGAAATCTATAGTTCAAGAAATAGCTGATGTAAAACAATTATTTGATATTCAAAGAGCAGAAAAAGCGGTTTCTGAAAATGGCATGCTCTTAACGTCACCGCTTCAAACACAAGCTTCTGGTGGGTTTGATAACTGCCCTGTGTGTAATAAAAATATAAACTCTTATTTTTCAGTTAATAATTCATATAGTAATAATTTTAATTTAAAGCTTTTTCCAAGTCTAGCTGATAGCGGTGGTAATTATATATTTGGTAATACGCTAACACCAGATGGTATAATGGGTAGCTTAGACTTTGTCGGCTCACTAGGCGCACCTCAATTTGGTCCCCCTACACAGGTTTTAGGTAATTCAGGTGATGGTTCTTCTGATCCTAATAAACCAGGAACTATATTTGGGGTTACTTGCCCTGCATGCGGTGGAACAGGAAAAAGCCCTAGTTCACTTGGTGGTAATTGGCCACCCGATCCTAAAAAACAAAATTTAAATAATTTAATTAAAAGTAAAATACAAGATCTTGCTAAAATAGAAAAAGATATGGGTCTAGGGGGTAGTGAGATTATAGAAATTACAAAACATAAAATAGAAACGATCGGCACAGTAATGAACGATTTTGGTAGCATAAGAGTAGATATGAAAGGTAAAATGTATATCTCAGATGTACAGGTGGGTAAATACGGAACATTTTATAATAGAAAACCTTCACCCCTCGTAGAGCTAGTACATGTAGATGATCTGCCTGGTGGTAATTATACTCTAAACGTTTGTAATAGATATAATGTAATGGTTGGAGCTGGAGGCTTAAATCTTAAATCTTACGGACCAGTTAACATTAGTGGATCTCTTACTAACATTGCAGGCAAGCAAGTAAATATAGGTAGTGAACTAGAAACCAATATTGATGGTGGTCGTCGATTATCTCTAGTTGCAGATATCATAAGCTTGAGGCAAAGAAACAAAGAGCAAGTAGTTGTAGAGGGGTCATTAGGAATTACAAATAATTTAATAGTAGCGGGCGGTCTGCACGTAGAAGGTGAGTTTACTGCTAACCACATTACTATGCCTACTGAAGTACAGGCTACGGAGGAGACAAATGTATTTGCTGCAGCTACAACAGATGAGAGTAATATGAATGGTAAAATAATTGGATTTGCTGTTCCTCTATCAAATTATGCTACTGTTAAAAATGCTAAGGATAAATCATTTAAAGAAAACACTAAAAAAGATACCGGAGCACCTTACTTAGGCTATACTGATGCATCAGTAGTCGCTGGTCGGCTTAAAAAAGATGAAAATATAGGTTATTTAAAATCTGGGCAAATTATAGGCTATATAAAGCAAACAGACATTGCATCTATAATTGCACCATCAACCGGTGGTGCGTGTTCCTCTACAGTAAACATTCCCATCTATTGCTCTACAAATATTGCAACAGATACAGATGTATCGGTAAAAGCATCTAGTACAGGTAGCTCTACCAACTCTAAGGACACGCCAGTATATGGATCAGGACCGGGTGGTAATGCAGATCTTGCAGGCGGTACAGTTAGAGGCAGTATTAAGGGTGCAGATACAGGCGCTGGTGGTAAAGATCCCATGCAAATGCCTATAGTCGTGTATGGTTCCGGTCGTGATAGAGATAGTATTTACGTAGAAAAACACTCGCACATGTTTAAAGGATTACCTTCTACTCTTACAAATACTAATGCACAGACTAGAGAAAAAATATCTGGCAAGCTAGCCCCACTAAATTCAGAAGTAGTTGCAAATTACAAGAAATAATTATTTTTTGTTAAGCCAATCAGTTCTATGATGTGTAACCCAATCCATTAAGGCTCTCTCAAACCCCACATCATGTCCAGACCGCTCAGACATATACCATTTATTTCTTAAAATCTCTTCTCTTTCTTGAAGAAATCTTTTATAAAGATCGGTATTTTTTAATTCTAAACTTGTAGATGACAGTGAATCCATTACTACAATATTTATTCTTACACTAGTAACCTTGCAATAAATTCAAGGTTCCCACCAACCCACCCCTAGTGTACGTCGTACAGTTGCTCCTTCTAAAATTTATTTATTGTTGAGCGAGCTTATTTTTTAAATTATCAAATATAATTTTTTTATCGTCTAATGCTTGAGCTTTAAGTACATCTATCATTCTTAAAACAACATCTAATCTAAGCATTTTTAAATAATCATATTTTATTTCTAAACCGATACATGCAAGAAACCTTTCACAAATAAAAAATAAAACAGATAATTCTTCTTCAGTTAATTCTTTTAATGTATGGCTATAAATCATAGTTCAATATCTTCAAAAACACTTTCAGATATATTTGTATCTCTTGCACCTATCTTGTAAGTAGAGATTTCTGTCTCTTGTGGAGCAACCTGTACTTTGCTTGAATCAAGATAACTATCTAACCATCCTGAAATTGGATTTTCTTTTTGATTAAATATCTTTTTATATCCTAAAGAACGCAACCGATTATCACACAACCATTTAGAATACCCTCCTAGAACTTCAGCGTTTAATCCTAGTAATGACCCTTTACTAAAAAGATATTGCGCCCATTCAATTTCATTTTTTGCGGCTTGCTCGTAGAATGCATAAATTTTATCTTCACTTTTTTTAACAATAGATGCAAACCCTTCCTTATCTTCATCGCGTAAAATTTTTATTAAATTTTGTGTAATTGCAAAATGCTGAGCTTCATCACGTTGAATAAATTTTATAATCTTTGCATTACCTTCCATTTTACCGCGATATCCAAAATAAAAACTACAGGCAAAGCTTACATAAAATACTAACCCTTCCATAACATTTACGGATAAGATACAATCAAATATTTTTTGTTTTAAATCTTTCTTTGTATCGTCTCCTAAGATTTTATCAAAATTATTTCTAATTAACTCTGCTCTACTTACAATATCTTTATCTTCCATTATACTATCAAAAAAATTAGATGCGTCCGGGTGTACATTATTTAAGAGGTAAGAATAACTATAACTATGTATACCTTCAAACCGCTGCCATGTATTCATGCAAATCTCTAGTTCTGGGTTGCTCACATAATCTTTTAAAGAATGAATACTTCTAGATAGCATTGAATCTCCTAAAGTTTGAAATTTTAAGTTTGTATCAAATACAAACCGCTCTTCTCCTTTAAGCTCTCTATAATCTCCTCTATCTTTTTGAAGAGATATTTCATGAGGCCACCAAAAAAATTCTTCCTGTTTTTTAAACAATTCAAAGAACGTAGGGTATTTAAATTTATCGTATCTCTGTAAATTTAAATCTTCACCAAAAAAAAGAGGCTGTTTGGTGTGATCAATGTTTTTTATATTTAAAACAGACTTCATAAGGAGGTAATATTATAGCTTACAAGCACCGCTAGAGCAATCATTATTCTCTTTTTGTGTTATAAGTTGTTCTTTATCGCCATCATCTGTATTATTATAGTATAAAGATATTAAACCTAGACTATAAGCATACATTATTTCTTTCATTACCTTGCTATCTGGTAATACATTATTTTCATAATGACTGTAATTATAATACAAATTCGTTGATATAGCCATGTCAATATATTTTTGTATAACGGCGTTTAAATTTATGATTCCCGTATTATCCTTAAAATCAAACGCAAAATTGTAATGATTATCAAACTTACCTATACCCGGTACAAGTACGGGAAGTTTTCCCATCTTTGACATTTTATATGTTACTAAAGAACGAACGGGCTCAACACCATTGGTAGAACTTTGAATCACAGAACTCGATTCACATGGCATACAGCAAGATAACGTCGAATGTCTTAATCCGTGTTTTTTTATTTCTTGTCTTAATTCTTCCCAGTTATGTGTTAGCTTTCTCTTATAAATAGAATCTATTTTTTTCTTGTAAGTGTCTATTGGTAAAATTCCTTTAGAATATTTTGTTGCATTAAATTTTTCACATTTACCTTTTACTTTTGCTAAATTAAGACTAGACTTTAACAAATAATATTGAAAATGTTCCATCCATTCATCCATTAAAACTAAAGCATTCTTTGATTCATATGATGCATTATTTTTTGCAAGGTAAGCTGCAAGATTAGTTATACCTATTCCTAAGCTCCTACGTTTTTTAGCAAAATTTTCTGCTGCTTTGTTAAAATAATATTGTATATCTATTATTTCATCCAAAAATCTAACAACTAAATCTACAGTTTTTTCTAGATCTTTCCAGTCTCTGATTTCTAACATATTTATGGCAGATAGTATACACATGCCTATTTCACCATCTGGGTCATTAAAATCTTTAATTGGTATAGTAGGGTGAATAACTTCTGTACAAAGATTACTCATTGTAACCTGATCTAACCAAGAAGTATGTTCATTAGCGGTATCAACATTTAAAACGTAAATTCTACCAGTTTCCACTCTTTCTTTAATTATTAAAGAAAATAATTTTCTAGCAGAAACTTTTTTCTTAAACTTTATTTTTCTATCGTTTTCACACTCCTCGTAAATTTTGTTAAATTTAGAAGTACCCCATGCATTATAAAGATGAGGAACTTCACCGGGGCTAAAAAGAGTAACAGTTTCATTCTTAATTACCCTATCATAAAATAATTTAGACATTCCAACGGTGTAATCGAGCTTTCTGACTCTATTATCATCAGTACCAGCATTATTTTTTAAAACAACAATGTCTTCAATTTCATAATGCCACCATTGAACATTAATAGTAGCGGATCCACCGCGTAATCCGTTTTGTTGCCATGCTTTTACAGATGCTTCGTATATTTTTAAAAACGGTATAAGCCCTGTATGTACAACTTCGCCATTACCGATTGGAGATCCTAGAGCTCTTATCTTAGACACGTCAACACCAATACCACATCTATTGGCTGTTGCTAACGACACTGCAGTACCAGATGCTGTTATCGATTCTTTTGTGTCGTCGACACCTATAAGACAGCAACTAGCATAATTACGTGAAAGTGTACGTACACCAGCCATAACTGGAGTAGGTAAATTTATTTTATGTCTAGAAATTGCATTATAAAATCTTCTTACTAATTCTATACGCTCACCGTTATCATAGTTCATAAAAGCATACATTGAAATTAAAATATATGCAAACTGCGGCGTTTCAAAAATTTTATTAGTTACTCTATTTTTTACTAGATATTTGTCACATAATTGTTTCAATCCAGAATATGTAAATATAAAATCTCTTTCATGATCTAAGAATTCACCAATTTTATTAATTTCATCTTCAGAATATTTTTCTATTATTACTGGGTCATAAATCTCTTTACGTAAGCCTAGATTTATTACATCAAGCAATCTAGGAGCATGTTTTCCGCCCCACACATCTTTTCTAAGCTGATAGCACAGTAAGCGACCTGCAACATACTGATAGTTAGGTTTACTTAAAGAAATTAAATTTGCAGCAGATTCTATTAAAACCTGATGTATGTCTCTAGTGGAAATATTCTCGACTATGTTTAACTTAGCATTAATTTCTATTTCTGACAAACTAACGCCAGATATACCGTCGGTAGCCCAGCGTATAACTTTATTAATTTTTTCAATATTAAATTTCTCTAGCTCTCCGTTACGTTTTTTAACAAATGTTTGTGCGCTCATATTACGAAAAATAAAAAATTATTTATTACTAAAACAAAAAAAATAACTAAAAATTATACTTTTCTATGGCCGCCTTAAGAAAATTTTTTGTTGTTGTTTTTAAATAATTTTTATTACTTAAAACATAAATAGTAAAATATGCAAAAGATTGAAATTTATTTTCATGAAATAAAACTTTATCATACAGACTTTCGTATTTAATATTAGTTGCTGAAATTATATTTAAAAATTCACTATCAATTGGATAAATTCCTTTATCTAGATATGCATAACAGTTATCACACTTTAAATTATATTCTTTGAGCAATGCCTTATAGCTATCTCTTGATAAGCTTGCACCCGGTCTAAGACCTGCTGCATCAAGCTGTCTAATTAACGGTAAATATTTTTCTCTTATTTTAATTGATATTCCTCTAAAAAATTTAGGAAGAATTGGCTCGTTAGGAACAAAATGAATGATGTCAGTAGGATTAAAATTTTCGTTTATTACAAGTCTTTGTTGATCGTATGAATTTTTTAATTGAAAACCTAGCATTGTAAAAGGGTAATTGCTATCTGAAAGATAATTAAACGAATCTACATCTAGAGGCTCTTCAGCAAGACCTACGTTTAACAATGTCATAAAGCTATTATACGTACATAGTTTACGTAATCAATAGGTTATAAATTAAAATAGCTTTACATGCTTAAACAATTCAGTCAATAAAACTACAAAGATAGAAGTGATAGACGCAAGCACAGTGGTGGTTACTGCGGTCTTAAATCCCCACATATGCGTATTTTCAGCTCTTTTTCGGCCAAATTCACTCGTAATTTGTACAGCTATACTATTAAATCTCTCGTTAACCACGTCGGCTATATTTTTAAATTTTAATTCTATTTCTCTTTCTAACCCATCTATTTTTTCGTTTACATGGACTAATTTTGTTTCTACCTGTTCGTGATGTGATTTTAATTTGCCTGAAAGTTCTGATAGTTGCGTTACTATTGCCGGCTTACCATTTCCTTGATAGACAACCTTATAAACCTCTTTTAATTCTTCTTGTAGCTTCTTTAATGTAGTAGAGGTTGTATGTCTTTTCATTTTACTTGAAAGGAGTAAGAGAGGATTCCCTTAGGTAAACTATATACCTTTCCTCTCATTATACCATTTTTTTCTTTTACTACTATAGTCATCTTATCTTGTGTAACTATAGGGCCATTAACTATTTCTGCTGTACCGAGATTAAGGCTATAAGTCTTAATACCCTTTAAAACATCAAAAACGTTAATTGTATTTTTTCCTGCTAATACTGCAGAATATAACTTGTTCACAATAAGTATTTATCGTTGTTAAAATGCAAAATTTAATAAATATATAAAAATATGGCAGACATAGTTTCCAAAATTTTAGTAAGACAAGGAACTGATTCACAGAGAAGAACAGCTAACGCTACTGGTATCGTTTTTAGTTCTGGAGAGCCCGCATTTTGTACAGATACAAAAAGACTATATATAGGTGATGGTAGTACAGCTGGAGGAATTTCAGTAGGAAGTAAAAACCTTGGAGCAGTAAGTGTATTGTTTGGAACCTATCAAAACAATTTTTCTTATGAAGCTATTAGAACATTTACAACATCGGGGGCCGCTCCAGGTGATTTTATTTACGATAAGACAACTAGAAACATTTATACACTTTCATCGGTAAGCACTTTTCCGCCTCTTACTTCAGATTTAGTAAAATATGATTCAATAGTTTTAGTTAATAATGATCAATTTCAGTTAGTTAATAACGTACTTAACATAAAGCAGGGTGGTATTAAAAAAGAGCTTCTAGATTTTGGTGTTGTAGATGGTGCAACGCTAGAAAAGCCTGATGTTTCGAGCGGATTAAGAATTAAAAATGGAGGTGTACAAAATCAACATTTTGCAAACGCACCTGCTTATTCTGTAAAAGGTAATGTACTCACAACTGCCGGTACGCCTACTGATATTATTGTTGGTCCAAGTCAATTTATTGGCAGAACATCTACATCAACACTTACATCTATACCCCTTTCAGCAATAATTCAGGATGCCGGTATTCAAGGAACCAACGGAATTACTGTAAGTGTAGATAACGAAATTTCTTTAGATACAAATTATTTTGTTGCAGCACCAGCACCTACTCCTAGTCTTACTATTAATGTACCGGTAAGAAATCTCTTCAGTCTGACAACAGAAGGTAGAGCTTATCTAAGTGCAGGTCTTTCAGTTAAAGGCTCTACAGATACAGCCGGCAACATGACAATTAATGGCACCGGGTATGTATCTAATGATTTAAGAGTTTTGGGCAACTTATATGCACCTTCTATATCGGGTAATACGAGTATAACTTTACAAAAACCTACTATAGTAAATGGTAATTTTTCAGTTAATGGTGCAGGGCTAACAAATGATATTACCGGTAATATTAACAACATTACGGGCATAACAAATGTCATTGGTAATACCACGGTTACCGGTGGTTTAACAATAACATCGGATACTTCTGTACAAGGATCTATTTACTGTACTAACGATATAGTAGCTTATTATACTCCATCAGATGAACATATAAAAGATAATATAAAGCCTATAGGATTTGCTTTAGAGAAAATTTCTTATTTAAAAGGATGTGAGTTTAAGTATAACAATCAAGCTCCGCAGCATCTACAAAATAAAGATTCTTATGGATTAATTGCACAAGACGTAGAAAGAGTTTTACCCAATGCTGTCGATATACGTCCCAACGGCTTTAAGGGTGTAAACTATGAAGCAATTATTCCTCTACTCATTCAAGCTATAAAAGAGCTTCAAAAAGAAGTAAATGAGTTAAAATCATCTAAATGCTGTAACAAATGAAATTTGATAATGCAATAAAATCTCTGCTAGAAGATTTTAATGTGTACCCAAAAAGTCAAATGGCGGTTAGCGCTGGACCTGATCAGGGTATGACTTCGGGTGACATTGCTAATACATTTCCAAGTAAACAGGAAACACTTAGAGTTAAGCTACCTAAAAAAAAGATTAAGAAGCTAAGAAAAGATTAACAACACTTCTAGCCCGTTTACCAACCTGTGTAGCCCATTTACTATTTTGTAATTCTTGTGCTGCTTTTTTAAAATCGTTATTTAAAATATATTCCTTAGTCTTTACAAATTTACTAAGCCTGCTTAACCCCATATTAAAAGACAAGTCTAAAATACCTAATTTAATATTTTTAGGTAAGCTGTCAAATTTTGGAATCCACGTTTTAGCATCTTTATATGCAATAGAGAGTGTTATTTTAAATATTTCCTTTATTTGCTCATCTGTTAGTTTTTCTTTACCATTAAAAATATTATCATAATCTACCCCTGCTTGCTGAGCAATTTTTTTTGCATCTGGTCTCATTAGATTAAACCCAATGCCAACTGTTGGTACACCTAGTGAATCCTTATAAACGCCGGGCCTATATCCTTCATGCTCCCTTATGAAAGAGAGTATCTCATCGAATGTTAACTTAGAATCAACAGCCTGCTGTATGATAGCAGGAGGCTGAGGGGGTAGATCTATCTCTTCTTTAAGAAGTCTTTTTCTACTTATACTAGCATATATATCAGCTAATTCTTCATTTTCTTGCTTTATATCCTTAGGTTCTATTTTTTTATAGTAGTCAGATATATCGCCACCATACAGCTGATGCCTTAATTCAGGATGCATTAAATTATTTAATTTAATACAGCAACTTTAACTATCTTTGGATATCTATTTGCAAACAGAATTGCATCTTTTTTGTTTTCAAAAAATACATCAATTACCGGCAGCTTACCTGCTGATGCACGCTTTTCCTTTACTGCAGTACCTGTATCAACAGCTTTTACGAGACCAACATTAGGTATAATAACTTCTTTAGTATACGGTATAATGCGCGGATCTACAGCTATAGATTCACCCTGCTTTAATGTATACCCAGTAGAGCTTTTCTTACGCGCACTATCACCGTCTGTTTCACCACCTCTAGCCCAATAAACAGTGAGCCGAACTGTTAAAATTTTAAATTCCTTACTATCAGTTTTAGGAATAAAATTATCCTTGTAAACAATTCCATTTGTATTTACTTGAATTTTTTTAGCTAATTCTTTTTCTTTTAAGGCCGTTGCAGATTTTAATTCTGCCTTTACATCTTTAATATCTAATCTCTTTTCTACATATGAAGTAATGCTGACTGATGTAGCAGTCAGCAAAAACATGGGTAACAGTAATCCTAGCTTTTGTATTTTTTTGTGTGGTTTCATAAGATTTAAAAGAGTAGAATCTCTTTAATTAAAAAATAAAGTATGTTTAATATTTATTCTATGTTACTGGCTTCCCAAGGAAAGTCAAGCCAAATATTGTCGTCAAAATTTTTAACATAAAAATTTGGAATAAATTTAGTAGAAGTTTTTATATACAAAGTAGCAAATTTATAATTTATAAATTCATTTAAATCAAAATATTCTTTTACAAAAGTTAATGTACTACCTTTGTCAGACAAATCGTCAAAAATTATTACTCTTTTATTTCTAAAATCAGAATTAAATTTTAATCCAGGTATTTGTGATACTTTCGGTTCTTCTGATTTTTTCTCCCTATAGCTAGTTATACCAAAATTAAAGAGGGGTGTCTTTAGTATATGTGATAATATTACCCCGGGAGCTAATCCACCTCGACCTAACGCTACAATTACATCGCAAGGTCCTATTTTTAAAGCCAAAAGCTGACAGTCTTTTTCTATAATATCCCAAGATAGCTTTAAATTTTCTGCCATCTATAAATTATAAAGATAAAATTTAAAAAATCAAAGCTGATTTAAAAGCTTCGAAACTTTTTCCATTACACTTTTTAAATTAATTGCAATATAAGCGTAATCTTCCTTTAACCCGCGAGAAGATCTTTTAGCTAAATCATTCAATTCGCGTGCAACATGTCGTTGTAAGACAACAGCTTCTTCGTTTTCTGTTCTAACTGTTGCATAATCCTTGGGAGCATAAAGATAAGAATCCTCATTGCGTTCGGTATTATTAATACCTAGGCTTGTATATGCTTCATTTATAGATTTTATATCCTTAGTCACCTAAATATTTATGTGAGCAGCAGGGAAAAAAAACTTAAAGCTGCTAAAAGAATAATAGAGAATGCCGATTTATATAAAATATGCGAATGCTGTGAATCAATAGTTTTATATATTAGTATTTTTTGTCCTTTATGTGAAGGCTATAGATTTAACGACAATATACCTGATATACAAAAACTAGCATTAAAATTAGTAGAAAAAGAAAAAACCGATATATTACCGGGGGATTTTATCTAGAGGAACAAAATCATTCAAATATCTAGAAAGAAATATTACCTTTCTCATTATCTCTTCTTTTTTAGATAATTTTTTCTCTTTCTTGGCCTGATCATATAGGTCAAGAATTTGGTCGGCAGTAATTTTTTTTCTGCCCGTCATAATAATATTTATTTTACTCCCAGTTGCTTTTTGTTCAAGTTATAATAATTTTAACATATGTCAAACATTAATCCTCTAACACTTCAAGAACACGTTGCAACCTTTACTGCCGAATACGAAAAGTTTTCTGGTGGTAATAATGCCGCAGGCACTCGTGCCCGTAAGGCTCTTCAGGAGGTAATTAAGTTTGCCCGTGAAGCTCGCAAGGGTGTTCAAGAAGAAAAGAATGCCCGCAAGGCTGCAAAGAAGTAATTTTTTATTTATTTCTTTAATCCAAGCTGTCGCTTTCGCTCATTACGGTGGACGGAAGCGATAGTTTGGATTATATCTGTTGCTCTCTGAAAGGTATCTACTGTTTTATAAATTGCGTCTACTATTTCGTAAGCTGCGTGAATAGCTTTTCTTTCTGTATTAATATCCTCTAGCGATACTTTTTGTTCTTTTTTTTCTTCTTTCTTTTCTTGATTTTCTGCAGGAGCAGGAGGTCTTACTGGAGCTGTGCTTATTTGCTTAGCTTGAGTATTAACAGATACCGCAGGTACTCCCGGGCTTGTATATGCTTCATAGATAAGATGGCTATCTTTATTCACTACTAATATTTATGCTTTTATAGATTAAATAATTAGTATGGCAGACGTAACAATATCTGGATTACAAAAACAAAATACACAGCCCACAGATGTACTACCCTTTAGTACCGGAGCCAATACTTATGCATGTGCCGTAACTTCTCTATTTGCAAATACTGACAAAATAGGAATAGGGCATAATAATCCTGCAGCATACAATAATACGCTTTCAATTAAAGGTAAGGATTCCACTACTTTTACAGGGACCCAACCTTTGGGATTAGGCGTACTAAACGGAGGAAATTATGATTTGGCAGGAATCGATTTTAAGAATTTAGCCGGTAATTCGCTTGCAGGTAGAATCGGTGTAAGTGTTACTGGAGGCGGTGGTTATCTGTTATTTGGCACTTCCAATAATTATGCCACCGGAATAACAAATACTGCTCTAACTATTGACCCAAATGGTAATGTTGGTGTGGGTATTGGAGTAGCTAATGCTGCAGCAAAGCTAGATGTTAATGGCTCAATCTTTACTAAGGGTTATAATCATATTGAATGTGCACAGTTTGGACCTACCCAAGCATCAATTAATAATATATTAGCTAATGAAGCGGGATATTTTAATTTTGATACGACAACAAATACAGATAATGCAATGTTTAATTCTAATACCAGCGTATTTGAGTTGGCAGGTACCGGTAACTACGGTATAAAAATACTTAAAACTGGCTATTTAAATATAAACTATTTTCAAGATGTAATTACAGCTGCAAAAGCAGGGTTTTTTACAACAACACAAAATTACGTAGCTATGCTTGTGGGTGTTAATGGTATTACTAAAGCAAGACATTTAATTTCACATACAAATGGTATATGGGATGGCTTAATGGGTACATGTACCCTAAAAGTTAACGCTAACGATATCGTAACGTTCTATATTTATTGTGCAACACCGGCTAGTATAAAAATTTCACAGTTAGACGCAGTTTTATGGTCTAATTATAATTTCATGTTCTGGAGCTAAAAAAACTTCTTACGACGCTTTGTATTTTTATCTGACCGAGTTGCCCTAAAACTTTTATAACCGTGATCCTCTCTCATCTGCCGGGCGTGCTCTTTCGAATAACTAACCCAGGGATTACGACGATCAAAAGTTTGACGTGGTTTGCTTGTTCTCAAGAACGCTTCTTACCCTTATCTGAACGCTGCTTACGGGCGTTAATACCATGATATTTGCGCAAAAATGCGGCGTGCGTCTTTTGTGTATACGCTCCACCCATTCTTATTACTCTGCTTTTTGTTTTGTACATTCCTATATAGTATAGGAAGCTAGTCCTTTTTAAACTGTTTTCTTACGAGTAACTGCTTTTGCTGCTCTAAAACTTGCTGAACATATTGACACTGAGCCTGTCCGCCAAGCTTGGCAATAATATCCTCGCATTCTTTAAGAGTTAAGTGATTGACCTTTTTCTTCTTCTTCTTTTCGGCCATATAAGTATTTAGTCTCGTTTTTTATAAATATTTAAATGGCCGACGTAACTATATCTAATCTAACAAAAGCTACACCTGCAGGTAATAATATAATACCCTACACAACCGGTAGCAGCACACAAGGGACTCCTGTTTCGGCTTTATTTCAAAACACAAGGTTTGTTGGTATTAACAATACTAATCCTACCTATAAGCTTCAAGTTACAACTAATAGTCAGGGAACTGATGGTATAGCTCTAAATTCTGTTATTAATAATATTGGTGTAGGGGCATTGGAGATTAGAGCAAATAACTCACAGGGTGCAAATAACGGTATTACACAAGCAGGCGATCAGGGTATTATATTTAGTGCGGGAAATGTTAATACAGGAAGCTTTGTACTAGCACCTTGGAATAATCAAGCTGCGAGTGGTATGAGGATGGATTCTAACGGAAGAGTAGCAATTGGTAAGGTTACACCCTCAACTACCCTGGATGTTGAAGGCACTATAACTTGTACAAGCACAGTTACAAATGGAGTACGTACATTATTTTTTAGCGGTAATACTACCGGTAATAGTGAAATTGTTTTGCCCGATATATACCAATTTGGTAGTGCTCCGCTAAAAGCTACTATGGTGTTTGATCATTGGTATGCAAACGGCTATACAGCGATACGAGAGTGTTATATCAGTGTATCTGTATACCCTGACAAATACACGTTAAACGATTTAATAAACATAAACACAACTACCGTGGGAGCTTGGACTGTTACAAGAGTTGCAACGTACACTGAGTCAGGGGTACCGGCCAGCGATAAAACTGTTATAAAGAAAACTGCTGGTAGCTACGGGGGGACCAGTACTTGGTGGGTAAAGCTTGAGGGTAACGCTACAAATTTTAATTTATATTCTTTAAAACCTAATCCTTTATAATACTATGGCAGATGTAACGATATCGCAATTAACTAGAGGTGCACCCCCAGGAAATGCATTATTACCATATAGTACGGGCAGCAATACGTTGGGTGTTCCTGTATCTGCTGTATTACAGACCGCCGGTAATATAGGTATAAATGTAGCTAACCCTTCTAGAAAGCTAGAAGTAGGTGGTGTAATAAAAACAAACGACTGGTTTAACGTAAAATACCCCACATCTATTCACGAATATGCGCTAGGACCATTTTATACATTTAATGATTTTCATATTACCCATACAACTGATAGCTTTGTAACTCATTCCTGTAGATTCACCATACTTACCTCTGGTAACGTAGGTGTCGGTACAACAACTCCTAGAGCTGGGCTTGAAGTTAATAATGAATCATTCATACAAAATAATGTTTATATAAAAAGAGGAACGTTTTCAATTTTTAATATTAATAGAAGAATAAAATTAACTTTAAGTAATTATCATTATGTAAAGCTTAAGCTATATGCGATGAGATCTAATTCTGGGGATAGTATGGTGTGGTGGGAGGGTATTCTTAATAATAATTTTGGTACAGCGTATACACAACCTATGTCACAGCGTACCGCCAGTGGCACTATAAGCTACACTCTAGCATCTATTAATGGAGGTCCACCTCCCAATGAAAATGTAGTACCTTGTGTATGGAATTTTGATTTTAATAATACTCCAAGTAATGCATGGGGTCATTATGAAATAACAGGATCCACTAACTATATTCCGGCTACTGTTGATGTTACAACTTGGTAGAGCAAAATCATCATGGCATAAATTAAATAATATCATATGGCCGATGTAACGATATCTAATTTAACTAAAGGTACGCCGACAGGAAATGCAATATTACCATACAGTGCTGGTTCAAATACACTAGCTGTAGCTACATCTGCTATATTTGAAAACGTATCCACGGGTATAGGTATTAATTGTAAACCAGAATCTTCAGAGACAAAATTGTTTATTAGAAGTAGTTATCCAAATTCTTATTTATTTGGTTTATCGGGTAGTGGTAAATCCTCAGCAATGTATCTCTTGGTAGATGTTGATAATAAAAGACAGACCTGTTTAACGGATAGTAATGGTGCAAGAACTTTAGTATTTGATAATAGTGTAGTAGGTCAAACAAATACACAGTTTTGGAATAATAATACTGAAGCAATAAGAATAAATTCTTTAAATAATGTAGGTATAGGAACATCTACACCTGCAACAAAATTAGATGTAAACGGTGTAATTAAATCCCAACAAATTGCTTTTTGTGCTACCAATCTAGACGGTCCTTATTTTTATTTTCCAAGTATTATAACCTATAATACCGTAACTGTAAACCGGGGTAATGGATTAAATGCCTCTACCGGTAAATTTACTGCTCCGGTGGCAGGGTGTTATTATTTTGAGTTTACCGGTATAAAAGCTAGCGGTGGATACGATCCCACACAAGTTAATTTCTTTTTAAATGATGTTAATACCAGATACAGAAGCTACTCACCAGGTACCGGGCATACACCAATTGCAATGTCTGCTATATTTAATTTAAATGCAAACGATGTTGTTTATGTAAAGCTACACGATTATAGTACCGGGGCAATTAATTCTAATGAGGCAACCCAGTTTGTTGGTTATCTAATAGGATAGGGATATCCTTTATTGAGCGTAGCTAAATTAGCACGGTTCAGATATTAAATAATTAATATGGCCGATGTAACAATATCTAATCTGGTTA
>Ga0214923_10000298_pt1 | contig 75531 bp, 72 predicted proteins | sample LL1510_MetaG_FD_177993 | JGI IMG/M metagenome (GOLD analysis project Ga0214923, IMG submission 177993) | Freshwater microbial communities from Lake Lanier, Atlanta, Georgia, United States - LL-1510 | ecosystem: Environmental > Aquatic > Freshwater > Lake | place: USA: Georgia | collected...
CTGGAGCTGCCTTTTTGGCAACCTTCTTTGCCGGTGCCTTCTTTGCCGAGTTACTCGCCATAATCCTTATCCTTTAGTTACTTCCAATTGCCTGACTCTACCGACATTCTGCGAACTTTTTGGAGCACGTTACGCGAAAATTAGACAAAATTCCAATTTTCCCGCTGAAATTGGGGTGAAATTGCAACTTTGAGCGCTAACCCCAATGGCTATTGCCCGCTGTAATCCTTAGCGGATTGGCGAGGGCACGTTGGCTAATCGGGCAGATTGTTGAGTAATCTTACTTGAGTTAAGCATTAAAAATTACCCACAACTTGGAGCTGGCCACTAAATGACCTATCGCGAAGTCCCAGCCAAAATCGACCTTCCAGCGATGGAACGCGAAATTCTTGCGTTTTGGCAGCAGGAGCAAATTTTTGCAAAGTCACTTGCCAAAAGTGCAGGCGGACCGACTTGGGTTTTTTACGAAGGTCCCCCAACCGCAAATGGCAAGCCCGGAACTCATCATGTTGAAGCACGGGTTTTCAAAGATGTATTTCCCAGATTTCGGACAATGAAGGGTTATCACGTTCCACGAAAGGCAGGCTGGGATTGCCACGGGCTCCCTGTCGAACTAGCAGTTGAGAAGGAACTTGGCTTCTCAGGCAAGCAAGACATTGAAAAGTATGGGATAGCTGAATTTAATGCTCGCTGTCGCGAATCAGTGCTAACACACGTCGACGAATTCGAAGCCATGACTGAACGCATGGGCTATTGGGTAGACATGAACCAGGCGTACTGGACTATGGATGCCGATTATGTGGACAGTGTTTGGTGGAGTTTAAAGAGAATTTTTGAGAAGGGCTTACTTGTTCAAGATCACCGAGTTTCGCCCTATTGTCCACGATGTGGCACAGGACTGTCCGACCATGAACTTGCACAAGGATACGAAGATGTGACAGATGCCTCTGTCTACGTCAAATTTCCGATCACATCTGGTCCGTTGCTTGAGAGATTTCCCGGCATCTCGCTGCTTGTTTGGACAACGACACCATGGACATTAGTTTCGAATACTGCCGCAGCAGTAAATCCAAAGGTCAGCTACGAAATATCTCGCACCAGTAATGGTGAAGTTTTTATTGTTGCTCAGCAATTGCGCGAATCCGTGCTCGGTGAGGATTCCATCGTTTTGGACACTGTCCTCGGAGCAGATCTTGAGGGAACCACCTATGAGCGGCCGTTCGATTGGGTGGAATTTCCTGAGACAGATGCACCTATCCATAGTGTTTTAGTTGCGGATTATGTGACGACCGAGGATGGAACTGGAATTGTCCACCAATCCCCGGCATTCGGTGCTGAGGACATGCAGATTTGTCGACGCTATGGATTGCCCGTAGTTAATCCTGTAGAACCAAACGGTGAATTCAATCTACAGATACCGGAGGTTGGCGGAGTCTTTTTCAAAACAGCTGACTTAAAACTGGTAGAAATATTGCAGACTTCAGGCAAGTTGTACCGCCACCTACCTTACGAACATTCTTATCCGCATTGTTGGCGTTGTCACACCGCGTTGATTTATTACGCACAACCATCTTGGTACATCAAGACCACCGCGATCAAAGATCAGTTACTCGAAGCGAACGAAAAGACTAACTGGTTCCCTGAGACCATCAAGAATGGTCGTTTCGGTGACTGGTTAAACAACAATGTCGATTGGGCGTTATCCCGAAACCGCTATTGGGGAACGCCACTGCCAATCTGGCGCTGCGATGAATCACATCTAACCTGCGTTGGCGGCCGGACGGAATTAGCCAAGCTCGCAGGCGACCAAGCCTTAGCGGTAGACCCGCATCGCCCGTTTGTCGATGAGATTACCTTCCCTTGTCCCGAGTGCGGATTGCCCGCCAATCGGGTTCCTGAAGTGATTGATTGCTGGTTTGACTCTGGAGCCATGCCTTTTGCCCAATACGGTTACCCGAAAACGAATGCCGATATTTTTGAAGTCGCTTACCCCGCCGATTTCATTTGCGAAGCAATTGACCAGACTCGTGGTTGGTTTTACACATTGATGGCAATCGGTACCTTGGTTTTTGATCAGTCGGCATACCAGAATGTCTTGTGTCTCGGTCACATTCTTGATGAAGATGGCCGCAAAATGAGCAAGCATCTTGGCAATGTCCTTGAGCCAATTCCATTGATGGATGAGCATGGTGCGGACGCGTTGCGCTGGTTCATGGCCGTAAGTGGTTCACCCTGGCAAGCCCGTCGAGTTGGCCATACCACGATTGCTGAAGTTGTGAGAAAAACGTTACTGACCTACTGGAACACCGTAGCGTTTCAGAGTCTCTATGCACGAAGCAGTAACTGGGATGGCACGCAGTTAGATTTTTCAAACCAATCCGACCTTGATAAATGGGCTATCAGTGAGGCCTACCGACTAGCGCGCGATGTCGATAATTCGCTCGAACATTTTGATACGCAAAAAGCTGGTCGATTAATCGCCGAGTATGTAGATGACTTATCCAATTGGTACGTCCGCAGATCTCGACGGAGATTCTGGGATGGCGACTTTGCAGCGCTTAGTACTCTTCATCGCTGTCTAAAGATTGTGACACAAGTGATGGCGCCGTTCACTCCATTTATCACTGAGCGAGTTTGGCAAGATCTCTTTGTGACCAATGACGAAACATCAGTCCATTTGACTCTTTGGCCCGATTGGCAGGGTGCTCAGATTGATGATGACCTACGAGATCAGGTTGCGCTTACTCGCCGCATTGTTGAATTAGGGCGGGCGGCTCGAGCGACTTCAGGCGTTAAAACTCGTCAGCCTTTGCAACGAGCATTAGTTGCAGCCACCGGCTGGTCTGACATTCCGGAGAGCCTACAAGAGCAAATTCGTGATGAAGTAAATGTCCTCGCACTCGAAGAACTCGGTGAATCTAGCGAGTTAGTCGAAGTGACCGTAAAGGCAAACTTTAAATCGCTAGGCGCGCGATTCGGAAAGCAAACTCCTGAGGTCGCCAAAGCAATTTCTGAACAGCCTCCTGCCGAATTTGTCGCAGCGCTTCGATCAGACAGTGCAGTCATCTTAATCGGTGGGCAAGAACAGCAAATTTCCCTCGACGATGTCGTAATTACGGAAGCTCCTCGTGAAGGCTGGACAGTTGCTTCAGCCGATGGTGAATCTTTGGCTCTTGACCTAGCGTTAACCGACGACCTAATTGCGCAAGGAATTGCGCGGGACATTACGCGAATGATTCAAGATGCCCGGAAGTCGGCTGGCTTTGACATTTCAGATCGCATTCAAGTTACCTGGAACGCTAATTCGCGCAATTCACTTCAAGCCCTCACTAGTTATGGCGACAAGATTGCTGCGGAAGTGTTGGCTACCACATGGAAACAGGGTGACACCAGTGGTGCCACCCTGCAAGATGATGAATTAGGGGTTTCGTTTACCCTGACGAAAGCTTAACCTTCGTGGGACTGATCAGGACCTGATTCGAGTTCAATGTCGAGACGCTTAGCCTCAAGCTCGCGCAACTGGCCTTCCAGGTAACTGCGCAGACGACCACGATATTCGCGCTCATAAGCCCGTAGCTCTTCAATCTTGCGATCGAAGCTGAGTTGCTTTTCCTCAAATTCGCGAGTGATGTTGGCGATGTTGCTCGTGGTCTCCGCCAGAAGACGCTCGGCTTCTGATGATGCGGCACCAAGAACTTGATCGCTTTCCACCCGAGCGCTCGCAATAGTCTCGTCAGCGGTGCGCTGGGCAATCTCAAGAAGGCGAACGGCGGCTGTACTTGCATCGTTACCGGAAATGTTCGCAACTGCGGTGCCCTGAGAAAGTTCCTCGTTGTGGGCAGTTAACTTCTCGACCTGAGAAAGTAACTCGGACTTCTCATTCTCTAAGGACTGCTTCTCTGCTTCGAGAGCAGCGAGTGCCTGCTGCACATTTGCTAGCTCTTGTGCGGTAGCAGCTAGCTGATTGTTCAGTTCTTCTGAGACAGCAGCATCACCTTCGCTGCTTGCAACTGCAAGTTGTGCATTTTGAGCGCGTAAAGTTTCTACTTCTGCTTGTGCGCTGGCAAGACTAGCGCTGAGCGTTTCATTCTCTGAAGTTAACTCATCAATCTTGGCTGTGATTGATGCCGGAATTTCGCCACGAGTTGCTGACTGTAAGTCAGCTACTTCTCGAACTAACGCTGAAACCGTAATTTCGATTTCATCTAAGAAATCATCAACCTCGTCTAAGTCGTAGCCCTTTTTGAATGTTGAGACATTGAAGGTTTTGTTGTGAATTTCTTCGGGAGTCAGCGCCATAGTCGGACCCTTTCATTTCGTACTGCGGTCAGAGCAGACACTCTACCAAACTGCTGGACACTAGCGTAGAGATATCTGCTCAGAATGTGAAACTGCACTCAAGTTAGACAGCTGGCCAGCGCTAGGTGAACCCGTTTTGCCTTGGGCAAAATTAGCGACTACCCAAAATCCATTGCAGGAAGTTGATTCCGAGTAGCAAAATTATGAAGGTGATGTCGAGACTTACCGACCCAATCCGCACCGTTGGAACAATCTTGCGAACCAGACGCACTGGTGGATCTGTCAGCGAATAAACCGCGGTAGCGAGTACCAAAAGTGGCCCACGCGGGCGCCAAGAAGGAGAAAAAGCTGGAATCCACTCAAAGATCAGCCGAGCCACCAGGATGTACCAGTAGATGCCCAGGGCAAACGAAACTGGGCCGGCAACTGCGGACATTGTCTGTCCTTAGCGCTGATTAAAGAACGGCTCGTCGCGTAGTTGAGCCCGTGCCGCCATTGAAACATCGATGTTTGCAGGTGATAGCAAGAACACTTCCTTGGCAACTTTTTCAATCGTTCCCTGTAGGCCATGAACTAGGCCTGCAGAGAAGTCGACTAATCGAATTGCGTCTGCGTGCTCGAGTTCACTCAGGTTAAGAATCACTGGAGATCCTGAACGGAATTCTTCGCCAATGCGACGAGCATCGTTGAAGGTAGTTGGCTGAATGCTGACGATCCGGTAAGGGTCAATTGGGGGTAGCGAAGCGGTTATCACTGGAGCATTCTGTTCGGTTACTGCCTGCAGGTTAGGTCGATCCGCCTGTGTTTGGTGATCTACCTGCTGATAAGTCTCTTCAGCTACATAGCCATCGCCATCAACTAGGCCTAAATACTCTGCAACTTTGCGCAATGCACTTGCCATAATTGCCAACTCCTATCGGGGAAAGTTCTCCCTACGAAGTTACCTGCAAAATCAACGATGACCGAGTATTGCCGAGCCTAACCGTAGGTGTGTCGCGCCATATTTCAGGGCGATTTCATAGTCTGCACTCATTCCCGCGGAGATGAATTTGGCAGTCGGGATTTGCGTCACAAGGTCTTCTGAGATGTCGGCCAACTTAGCAAAAGCCGGTTCGGGGTCCTCATTCAATGGCGCTACCGCCATAACGCCAAGCAGATTTAAGTTTGGCACCTCAAGAATCTGCTCAGCCAACGCCATAACTTCCTGTTGACGCAATCCCCCGCGAATATCATTTGTTTGCGGGTCCAGATTCACTTGGATGAACACCCCGAGCTCAGTGTTCTGGTTACCAAGCACTTTGGCAAAAGCCGAAACGAGTTCGGGACGGTCGACGCTGTGGACCACATTGGCCCATTGCGCAATACTTTTGACCTTATTCGTCTGAATCTGGCCAATTGCATGCCAAGTCAAGTCCCTCGCCGATACCTCAAGTTTCTTGGTAGCGGCTTCTTGATCGCGATTTTCCCCAATGTTTTGAACGCCGACCTCTGCGAGCAGGTCAACATCGCTAGCCGGCCAAGTTTTTGTGACTGCAATTATCTGCACCTCGGAGAAGTCCCGGCCAAGTTGTTGGCACGTGGCCGCTACCTGCCCAGTTACCTCAGACCAGTTTGTGGCCAATTCTGTTAAACGGTCAGTCACAACTAATTGTCGCCTCCGTGGCGGACAGCAGCAAGTGCATGCCGTCCAGTAACTCGATTTCTACGGAATGAATAGAGTTCGTTGGATTCAAATGTGCAGGCCGCAATCTCGTCTATTGAAAAGCCAAATGATTGGAGTTCCGCTCGTACTCCAGCTGCAATTGCCAGATGTCTTTGATCTCGAACTGCCGCCGGACAAACTCTTTCCACTGCGTCAACGCGTTGCGCAGGTACCTCGTAGCAAGAAGCACAGATCGCCGGACCAATAACTGCCACTGAAGTATCAGCTCGGCCGCCTTGTCGTTCAAATTCGAGAATTAATGACATTGGCAACTTGTTAACAAGCCCTTGCCAGCCACAATGACCAACAGCAATGACTCCAGAATGTTCGTCCAAGAGCGCCAAGGGGACGCAGTCGGCTGCTAGTGCCACTAAGCCAACATCGGCGCAGTTGGTTACCAAGCCATCGCCCGGTAGCACTTTAGATTCATCGGTAACAACCTGGACTTGGTTCCCGTGTGTGGCGGACAAGATCTTTAACTGTTTTGCTTCCAACAATGACCTCAACTGTTGCTGGTTCGCTGCTACCGAACGACTGTCGTCGCCAACGTAATCCGCAAGATTGAACTGGCCATATGGAGCAATGCTTTGGCCACCAAAGGTGTTGGTGACTAGTACTGAAATTGAACCGTAGGTTCGACTTGCGAAAAGGTGTGGAATCACCGCAAGAAATCAGGAACTGACAAACCGTCGTCTTCAGCCTCAGCAACAACTTCTTGCTCAGCTGATTCTGGATCGCCGAAGAGTGCATCAAAAGTATCCCTTTGCACATCCACTTCAGTTGGCTGCAATTCAGAGGCAACTGGAATAACTGGCGTTTCACCTTCTTTTGCTACCGCGTGGGCAGCTGCTGCGGCAAGCGGAGTCTCGGCCAAAACTTTTCGAGAGTAAGGTGATGAGCCCTTGTAAGAAGGTGGCTCGCCGCCATCAAAGCCGGCGGCAATCACAGTTACCTTCACCATGTCACCTAGGGTGTCATCGATGGCAGTGCCGAAGATGATCTGGGCATCTGGATGAACGGCATTTTGGATCATGCGAGCAGCTTCATTGATTTCGAAAAGACCAAGGTCGCTTGCGCCAGATACCGCAATTAGTACACCGCGCGCGCCCTCAATACTTGCCTCCAAAAGTGGGCTAGCAATGGCCAGGCGAGCAGCTTCGATAGCTCGTTCCGGTCCACGCGCTTCTCCAACGCCCATCAATGCAGAGCCTGCGTCCTTCATGATGCTGCGCACATCCGCATAATCCAAGTTGATTAAGCCTGGGGTGGTAATTACATCCGTAATTCCGCTGACACCTTGAAATAGCACCGAGTCAGCATGACGCCAGGCATCAACTGCGCTGATGGTGCTATCTGAAACTTCAAGTAGTCGATCATTTGGAATGACGATGAGCGTATCGACTTCACTTCGCAAAGCCTCAATGCCGACGCTAGCCCGCTCGGCACGAGTTTTGCCTTCAAATCCAAATGGACGTGTTACCACGCCAATAGTGAGTGCTCCAGAACTGCGCGCAATTTCTGCGACAATTGGTGCGCCACCGGTTCCCGTTCCGCCACCTTCCCCAGCAGCGACGAAAACCATGTCTGCACCTTTGAGCACATCTTCAATGTCCTGTCGGTGATCTTCAGCGGCTTGTCGACCGACTTCAGGATCTGCGCCAGCACCAAGTCCACGAGTGAGATCACGACCAATATCGAGTTTCACATCAGCATCACTCATTAGCAGATGTTGCGCGTCGGTATTGATTGCGACAAATTCAACACCTTTGAGTCCGTACTCAATCATGCGATTAACAGCATTGACGCCGCCGCCGCCGATGCCAACTACTTTGATAACGGCCAAATAATTCTGTGGTGCCGGCATTTTGCCTCCTTGGTGTTGCGGACAAACTATGAACCTCTACAAGAGCGTTATAGTTATGTCAACCTGTAACAAGTAGAAGTTAGCGGGCGAGGCTTTAAAACTGGGTATTTATCTAGTCGGCGTGTCGGAATGAATGGTTATTTGCGCAACGTTGGATTAGTTGGGGTGCTCACATTTATGTGGGTGAATTTATTTAACAATAAAGATCGGGCAACCCGAACTTTCAATCGGGCCTGCTCCCCTGATCCAAAAATAATCGTCTCGCCAGATGTCAGCGTAGCCACAACGCTATTTGGATATTCAGCGGTGATTTTGCTGACCTTCCAAGTTTGTGGAATGGCTAGGGCAATCTGCACTGCCGACTTCATCGCAGCCGAGTTTGGCTTTGCGAAAATAATCCGCATTCGTTTCGGTTTTTTAGCAGTTGTGCCAGCCAACATTCCTTCATCGTCAATCAAGTTGAACCCTGATTTGGCTACTGAAACGGCAACTGGTGAACGCTCAGTCACTTTCAGTAAAACGGAGTGTGGCCAACCCCGCTCCACCTGAACGCTCTTTATCTGCGTGATTTTCTCAAGTCGACGGGAGATCTTGCCAGGATTAGCCGATATCAATGGCTGGCCTATTTGTACATCGGCGAGTTGAATTACCCGAGCTTGATTTAGGCGTTTTACACCCTGAACTTTGATGTCTTCAATCAGGAACCAGCGAGACTGGTATAGGGCCCACCAGATAACGATTAACAGAATGCCAACTAGCCACAACAACCAAGGTAGCCTTGACCGGCGTTTTCGAACCACTTGTCCCTGTCGTATTGTTGTCCCGCTCATTGTTCTCGCCTACTCAATAAGTCCAAGATCTGTGGACACATCATGCCAATGTCGCCAGCTCCTAAGGTAATGATGAGGTCTCCGTTTCGGGCATTGTTCACTAAGTGGCTCGGAACGGCAGACCAAGAAGGTTCAAACACCACTGCATCGTCCTCTAGCGGCACATTGCTTGCCATCACGCTGCCTGATGCGCCTGGAATCGGAGTTTCGCCTGGGGCAAATACTTCTAGGACTACAACAAAATCGGCAAGGCCCAGAGCTTGACCAAATTCTTTTGAGAAAAGTGCGGTGCGGTAGAAATGGTGCGCTTGAAAAGCGACCAGCACTCGCGCGCCATTTGCAACTACCCGAGCAGCTTTCAGAACTGCGTTGATTTCAGTGGGATGATGCGCGTAATCATCAAAAACACGTACGCCAGCAACTTCGCCACGAAACTCAAACCGTCTGTGTGTTCCAGTAAATTCTGATAGTCCAGTTTTTGCTAGTTCAGCCGAACAACCCAACTCTAGAGCTGTCAAGAAAGCAGCCGAGGCATTTAACGCATTGTGCTCTCCGGGTACTGCAAGCTGGATTGGACCATACACCTGTCCTTGATAAGTAATAGTGAAAACTGCACCTGCAGTTTCGCTTGGCAAAATCGCAACCTTCGCGTCATTTTCGGCATTCACGCCATAGGTGATAACTCGAGCCCCTCTTGAACTTGCAAGTTCACCCACTTTGCGCGCGCCTAGGTCATCACCACAGACAACTGCAAATCCTTCGTACTTTGCGGTACTGACAACGAAGTCTACGAATGCTTGTTCAAGAGCTTCAAAAGTCTTCCAGTAATTCAGGTGGTCGGGTTCAACATTGGTGACGATGGCTGCAGTTGTCGGCAGAGTAAGAAAAGTACCGTCGCTCTCATCTGCCTCGACCACAAACAAATCGCCAGTGCCTTGATGTGCGTTGCTACCAGATTCATTCATTTCAGAGCCGATGACAAATGATGGATCTTTGCCGGCATTCTGCAGAATTACCGTCAGCATTGAAGTGGTTGTCGTTTTGCCATGAGTTCCAGCAACACTGATGCCGATTGAACCACTGACCAGTTCAGCTAGGGCGGTTGCTCGATTCACTACTGGAATACCTAAATCATGGGCAGCTTTAACTTCTAGGTTGTTCTGTCCGATTGCGGTAGAAATTACCAATACATCTGGTTTGCCACTTTGTAGCATTGCTTCGACGCTATGACCAACATAAACCTGCGCGCCTAGTGGAATTAATGAAGTCAACCGGCGAGATTCCTTTGCATCGCTTCCACTAACGCTCACTCCGCGCGCAAGGAGTACTCGGGCAATCCCACTCATACCAGCTCCGCCAACGCCAACTATGTGAACTCGACCTGCTAAAACGCTCATCGGGAACCTGCAATTACCTGATCAACTAAATCAGCAATTTGCGCACTGGCATCTGGATTCCCAAGTTCAGCCGTTTTTTTTGCCATTAGCGCTAATTGATCCGGGTGTTGCAGTATCGGAAGAATTTCTCGTGCTACATATTCAGCAGTGAAGTCGGCATCTGAAATACAGAGCGCTCCACCGGCAGCTACTACCGGCTGAGCATTCAACCGCTGTTCACCGTTGCCAATCGGTAAAGGCACATAACAAGCAGGTAGGCCTACTGTTGAAAGTTCAGCGACTGTCATTGCCCCAGAGCGGGCGATAACAAAATCGGCGGCAGCGTAAGCCAGGTCCATCCGGTCGATGTACGCGAGTGCGTGGTAGGTCTGGGAATCTGCCTCAGGTAGCGGATTTTTTACGCCTACTGCGTGGATCACTTGCACATTGGTCAAAAGTCCCTGGTCTCGGCAAGTCTGCAACACAGTATTTAACTTAACGGCACCTTGCGAGCCGCCAAAAACTAGAAGTACTGGCGTTTGCGCAGTGAGATTGAAATGTGCACGCGCCTGCTCACGCAAATGTGTCCGATCAAAATTAGCTAAATTTGCCCTTAGTGGGATACCAATTCGCCGAGCACCTGGCAGTGAGCCAGCAACTGTCTCCACTACTGCCGTCGCAAACTTTGCGCCGACTCGATTAGCTAGTCCAGCCCGAGCATTTGCCTCATGAACAATGATTGGAACTCTGCCCCGAGCTGCTAAGTAAGCAGGAAGAGCCACATATCCACCAAATCCGATCAGGGCATCTGCCCCGGCCAAAACTTGCCGACATTGTTTAATAGCTGTTCTCAGTTTCCTTGGTAATGCAAATAGCGATGCATCGGGTTTTCGCGGAAGGGGCACAGCTTCAATTAGTTCTAGTTGGTAACCCCGACTTGGCACCAAAGATGTTTCCAAACCGCGAACTGTTCCAAGTGCAACAATCTGGGCCTGCGGATGTCTTTGTCGGATAGCATCGGCCACGTTTAATGCTGGTTCTATGTGTCCAGCAGTTCCGCCACCAGCCACAACTACTTTCATACGGGCTGTTCCGAGGCTCTGGCTTGCGTTCTGGCAAAAGACAATAAAATGCCGAGTGCAGCCAAGGTTGGAATCAATGAAGAGCCTCCGTAACTAACTAATGGCAGCGGAACTCCAGTGATAGGCATAATTCCTAACACTGCACCAATGTTGACAAAGGCTTGAGTGGCAATCCAAGTCACGATGCCAAGCGTAACTAATCGAGTAAAAAGGTCATCGCTCAACCGAGCAATCCGCAAGGCAGCCAAAATAATTGCAGCGAAGAGACCCAGAATGGTCACTGTCCCAAACAATCCGGCCTCTTCACCAATCACTGCATAGATGAAATCGGTATGCGCCTCTGGAAGTGTCCCCCACTTTTCCTTCGAACCACCTAGTCCAGCGCCAAGTAAACCGCCAGAGCCCAAAGCTCGTTGGCCATGAATCAACTGATATCCCGTACCCTGCTGATCGGCATAAGGATTGAGCCATGAAGTGAAGCGAGCAACTCGGTACGGGGCCACAACTGTAGCTAGCAAAATCAATCCCAGACAGGCAGCGCCAATGTAGGCAAACCAGCGTTTGGGCGCTCCAACAAAGTAGAGAGCCGATGCCATAATCGGCATCAAGATCATTGCTGTGCCTACATCCTTTTCCATTCCGACTAAAAAAATCACCGTTAAACAGGCTATGCCGTAAGGGCTGAGCAATCTCTTCTTGATGTGAAGTTCGTTTTCTCGTTTGGCAAAGATCGTCGCACCGTACAGAACAATGCCAAGCTTTGCAAATTCAGAAGGTTGAAATCTGATAAACGATCCGAATTCAATCCAGTTTTTTTGACCATTAACCGAGGTTCCGATGAGTAAGACTGCAACAAGAAGTACAACTACGCCTGCTAAGTAAAGGGCCGATATGCGTTTAAGAAATTTAGTGTCACATCGAATTAAAATCACCATGAAAAAGAAACCAATAATGGCAAAAACGAATTGTCTTTCAAAAAGCGCCCATTGATTCCCGTTGTAAGTGTTGTAGGCAAAGATGCTCGAGGCAGATGCCACCATCACCAGTCCAGAAATCAAAAGCACTACGGTGCACCCATAAATGAGTTTGTACAGAGCATGTGGATGTTCTAATCTCTGCCATACCGTTTGGGACTCATTCTGTTTAAGAACATCTTGGGTGGTGGTCATAGCATTCCTAACTCTCGAACGGCTTGAGCGAAAGCATCGCCTCGATGTGCGTAATCACGGAACATGTCCCAAGACGCACATCCCGGTGCGAGTAAAACGGTGTCGCCCGCACTTGCCAATTCAGCTGCCTGCTGCACCACAATCTTCATTGCTGAAACTTCGGTACTGTGCACACGACGAACTGGGACTGTCGGAGCATGTAGGGCAAGTGCGGTAGCAATTAATTCCTGATCTTCGCCGAGAAGCACTACCCCACGAAGCCGGCTTGCAGATTTTTCGACCAGTTCTGCGAAATCCTGACCCTTGGCTAGCCCACCGGCAATCCAAATGACAGACTCGAATGCCCGAATGGAAGTAAATGCGGCATGAGTGTTTGTTGCTTTTGAATCGTCCACATAATCAACATCGTGCACTCTTGCTATTTGTGTGATTCGGTGTGGCTCTGGTTGCCATTTCATTAAACCGGCCTTGATAATGGCTGGCTCAATGTCAATTGATCTAGCCAGCGCTATGGCAGCTAATGCATTTTGCACATTATGTGGCGCAATGCTGGGCAATTCACCGAGATCCATAATCGGAATTGCGGTACTTTCCCGCTCGGCCAGAAATGCGCGGTCAGCAAGAATTTCATCTACTAAACCGACCATTGATTTATGCGGAATACTCAAGGTGAAAGCGATCGCCCGGCAACCTTCGATGACGTCTGCTTGCTCAACCATGCGTTCAGTTTCAATGTCCTGCTCATTGTAAATTGCAGCCACTTGGGTCTTGTTGTAAACCCGAGACTTGGCGTCGCGGTAGGCCGCAAAACTGCCAAAGAAATCGATGTGATCTTCTGCCAGATTGAGACAAACTGATGCTACGGGAGACATTGATTCGACGAAAGGTAGTTGCGGCGCGCCAACTTCAACAGCGATGGCCGCAAACGGAGTCGGGTTCATGACGACCTCGCACATCGGGACTCCGATATTTCCGGCTGCCACTACAAATTCAGCACCAAATTTCTCGGCCAGAATTGATTCCAACATTCGCGTTGTCGTTGTCTTCCCATTAGTTCCAGTGATTGCCAACCAGGGAGCAGGGTTTTCCAAATCGCGTAAGCGCCAGGCGAGTTCAAGTTCACCCCAAATGGGCAGGTTTTTAGCTTTAGCCGCTTGGATAATGTCTGAATTTGGCGAGACACCAGGTGAGACAATTAAGACGTCCAGCCTGTCAGGCAATGTTTTGTCGTCCTCGAATTGAAAGGTGGCACCGAGGATTTCTAGAAGTTGCGCCTTATCCGCAAACTTTTCTCGGCCCGATCCTTCAATGACTACAACATTGGCATCTAATTGCAGAAGTGCATCAGCGGCAGCAAATCCTGCTAAGCCAAAGCCAACTACGCCAGCACGAATTAACCGCCAATCAGAAGATCTGTTCAGTTGCGCTACATCATTCATTAGGTACGCGCCTCACTGTCTGACCCACTCGGCATAAAAGATGGCCATAGCCGCCGCTACGCAAACGCCTTGAATGATCCAAAATCGAACCACAATCAAAATCTCTGGCCAACCAAGCATTTCAAAGTGATGATGAAGTGGCGCCATTCGCAAGACACGCTTGCCCGTGAGTTTGTATGAACCCACTTGGGCAATAACCGACAATGTGATGATGACAAACAGTCCACCGAAAAGAGGTAACAGTAATTCCGTGCGCGTTAGGGTTGCCAGCGCAGCAATCGCTCCACCAAGAGCCAATGAACCCGTATCGCCCATGAAGATTTTCGCTGGACTGGTATTCCACCACAGGAAACCGAAACAGGCACCCGCACAGATCGCAGCGAAAATTGCTAAGTCCAGTGGATCTCGAACTGTGTAGCAGCGAGCCACATCACCGAACTGACAGTTTTGTCCATACTGCCAAACGGACAAAACTGTGTATGCGATAAACGCCATAATGGCTGCGCCACAGGCAAGGCCATCTAGCCCATCAGTTAAGTTAACTCCATTAGTGATACTTGCAATCAACAGCCAGATCCAAAGCAAAATAACCGCTGTTGGCAAAAGCCAAGGCAGATCGCGCACAATTGAAATCGCATGAGAAAGTGGATGACGACCTTGCTCGTCTGGAAACTGCAAGCCAAGCCAAGCGAAACTCAGAGCAACAATAGCTTGGCCGATTAATTTTGTTCTCGCCCTGATACCAGTGCTTCGTTGTTTGAAGATTTTCAAATAATCGTCAGCAACACCGACTAGCCCAAGTCCTACCATTAAATAAATCGCTAAATATCCAGATGCGGTGGGAGCAGTCCAAGTAACTAAGTGAGTACAGGCGTAGGCAAGAACTACCGAGACCAGGATGGGCAAACCGCCCATTGACGGGGTTCCTTTTTTTTCGGCATGATCGGGAAAAGGTAGACCTTCGGCCGATTCGCGGATAGCTTGGGAAAGTCCCCTTCTGTTAAGTACCTTAATAAAAACGGGAGTGAAAATTAGCGAGAAAACTGCAGAAAACACTCCGGCGAGCACAACCAACTTCATTGGGAACTCACCTCATCTGTTAAAGATTCACTGACTAATTGGGCCAGTTCTTCAAAGCGACCAACACGAGATGCCTTGAAGAGCAATACGTCCGGGCTAGCAACCCTTTCTAAAATGTAATCGCAGGCAGAACTAAATTCGGGAAACCACACCGCTTCTGCGTTGAATGAACCTTCTTGAAGTGCCCCCAAGTACATCGCCTTAGCCGACAGTCCCACCACCACGAGATGCGCAATATCAAGACGAACTGCAAGTCGACCTATCGCATCGTGCTGCTCCAGGGAGAACTCACCAAGTTCGGCCATTTCGCCCAGTACTGCCCACGAATGACCAGTTGGTGCGATAACCGACAGTGCACGCAGTGCAGCCGCCATAGATTCTGGATTCGCGTTGTAGGCATCATTAATGATGGTGACACCAGATGGAAGTACCTTCTTTTCCATCCGCCACGGACTCTTTGACTTAACCGTAGAAAGTGCCTGGCAAATCTGAGCAATTTCCATACCGCAAATCGATCCAACGCCAATCGCTGCTAAAGCGTTGAGCACATTATGTTCACCGAGCAAGGGAAGTCGCACATTATTTTCTTCGTTTTCAAATTGAACATCGAAGGCATATGTACCGTCTGGCATGGTCTGTAAGTTCGTGGCACGAATATCCGCACCAGTACCGAAACCATATGTAATTACCTGGGCACTGGTCACTTCGCGCATTGCGATTACATTTGGGTCATCATGGTTTAGCACTGCCCAGTCAAAATGTCCGAGCCCTTGGACGATTTCTGATTTCGCCTTTGCAATGTTCTCAATAGACCCAACTTCACCGATGTGTGCCTGGCCAACATTTGTTACCACAGCGATGTTGGGTCGGGCAATTTCGCATAGATAACTGATGTGGCCAAGTCCGCGCATGCCCATTTCTAATACCAAATTTTTCGTCGTTGTAGGTGCCGAAAGAATGGTCAGAGGTAAACCCAATTCGTTATTCGGCGAACCTGGCGGGGCAATTGTTTCTCCCGAAGTAGCCAAGACTTGTCCAATTATGTCCTTCGTTGAGGTCTTACCCGACGATCCCGTAATGCCAATTACATTGGCCTTTGAAAGTTCTGCCCGGTAGTGTGCTGAGATTTTTCCTAGGGCATAAACGACCGGATCTATTTCCGAATTTAGAGCTGGTACTACCACTCCAGGACCGGTAATTTCCCGCGAGACCAGCGCGGCAAGTGCGCCATTTTTGGCAGCCTGCGCCACAAAGTCATGTCCGTCAACTCGCTCGCCGACAATTGCAGCAAATAGTCCATCTGAACTCTTCGTCCGAGAATCGGTCGAAACAGACTTTATAACTAAATCTGCATCGCCAACTACTCGCCCACCAGTAATTTGCGCAATTTGACCAAGAGTGAAGTTAAGCATCCGAAAGACTTTCTAAAATCACGGCAACATCATCGAATTCAGCAATCACACCATTTGCCTCTTGACCTAGCTCATGCCCTTTACCCAAAACTGCGATCACATCTCCAGTCTGCGCTATAGAAAGTGCGTGATTAATAGCAGCCCGTCGATCACCAATTTCAATTACCTGGGTTGGCAGACCAACGGTGCCTTTAAATATTGCGGACCGGATTTCTGCTGGATCTTCGAATCGTGGATTATCATCGGTGATTATCAAGACATCCGATAATTCAGCCGATACTTGACCCATTATTGCCCGTTTACTGGAATCGCGGTTACCGCCACAACCCAGAACTGTTATTAAGCGAGTTGGGTTTGCATTTCTAATTTCACTTAGCACTTTTTCGACCGCATCCGGTGTGTGTGCGTAGTCCACCAGGGCTAATGCACCATTTCGTTGCCCGACTATCTGCATCCGACCCGGGACTTGAGCCAAATTTGCGAACGCGACTTTCACCTCATCAGGATCAATACCTAAGTTGGCGCACGCCGCTAAACAGAGCGATGCATTTACGGCGTTAAATAATCCATACATTGGAAGTTCAATTGAATAAACCCCACTGGGTCCGTGTAACGTGAAAGTGGTGCTGCCAGCAAGTTCCGTTTTTGCTGAAGTAATCTGCCAATCACCATCTTGGCCAACCGAGATGATGGATTCTGCGTCAGTAACATTGAGTAACTGCCGGCCCCAATTATCATCTCTGTAAATAACTGCGATCTTGCTTTTTCCGCCAGTAAATAGTTTGGCCTTTGCCCAGAAGTAATGCTCCATTGTTCCATGGAAATCCAAATGATCCTGCGTTAAATTTGTGAAGATTGCCAAATCGAAAGTGATACCAGCAACTCGCTCTAACTCCAATGCGTGGCTTGAAACTTCCATGCAAACAGTGTCCACATTTTTTGCCACCATCTCAGCAAGGATTGAAAAAAGATCTGTGGATTCGGGAGTAGTTCTGGCGCTTGGAATTTTATATTCGCCAATGAAAGCGCCAAGCGTGCCGATGGTACCAACGCTACTCCCATGTTCGCTAAGTAAAGATTGCATCATCTGAGTGACAGTTGTCTTTCCATTAGTTCCCGTGACGCCAATTATCCGCAATTTAGACTGCGGATTCCCGTATAGCTCAGCGGCAATGGTAGCCATGTCGGCTCGAGGTGATGAAAGTTTTAGCCAAGGGAAATTCTCTTTTGCAAGAATCTCGCAACCATGTGCATCGCTAGCCACTGCAACCGCTCCTCGGCTAACCGCCTCAGCAAGAAATTCGATTCCATGATGAGTTAGTCCCGGGATGGCGACATAAAGGAAACCAGGTTGAACCGCTCTAGAATCATGAGTCAACCCAACTATTTGTGCATCTAATGCATGTTCAAATTCAAGTTCTCTGGCTAACTGCGCAAGAGTCGTTGGCTGCACCAAATTCGCGGACACTGTGTCACCACTTAACAGCAATGGTTGGCCGCTTTTGACTTGATGGCGGAACTTTGCGATGAGCTAATGAATACATCATCACCTCACGGAAAACTGGACCTGACAACAAACTACCGAAATGCAATCCGCCGGGAGTGTGAATCATGACTGCCACCACTAGCGCTGGATTTTCCGCCGGGGCCATACCGACAAACGAGGCTGTATAACCGCTGTAACCGGGTCCATCAACGCGAGACCGGTTTGCAGTTCCAGTCTTACCAGCAACCCGATATCCAGGAATTTGGGCCGCCGGCGCCGTGCCTTCTGCAGAGACAACACTTTCCATCATCTCCCGAACCGTCTTGGCGGTCTTAGCGCTAATTACTCGCGTAGCAGTGGGTGGATCAGCTGGCGTAAACACTCCTTCATTGCTAGTTGTTCCAGCGATTATTTGAGGTTGCATCCGAATTCCATTGTTGGCGATGGTCGAGTAAATAGCGGCTACCTGTAATGCCGTGACCGATAGGCCTTGGCCAAAAGCAAGTGTTGGAAACGTGGTATCTGACCACTGATTTGGGTTTTTTGGGTCAGGTAAGAGTCCGGCCTGTTCGCCGTAAATTTTCGACCCAGTTGTCTGGCCGATTCCGAATTTGCGAAGGTAACTGACTAGCTTGTCTTGACCAATTTTATCAGCAGCCATAATCGAGCCGATGTTGCTTGACTGGGCTAAAACCCCGTTGAGTGTTAACCGTAGCGTTCCGTGTGGATCATGGTCGGTGAAATTTGTCCCGCCTTTTCGAATCCTTGGCGGAATAATCATCTTGCTAGTTGGTTTGAGTGCACGCTCTTCCAGCACTGCTGCCATAGTCATAACCTTGCTAGTCGAACCAGGCTCAAAGGTGTCTTGAACGGCGCTATTCCTAGTTTGAGAAGTCCGATACTGACTTGGATGATTCGGATTGAATGTGGGATAAGTAGCCATAGCTAAAATTTGGAAAGTCTTTGGGTCCATAACAATGACATCGCCACCGATTGCTTTCTCGGCTCGAACCTGTCGGGCAAGAGCGCCTTCGGCAACCGCCTGAATTGAATGATCAATTGTTAATTGAAGTGAGCCGCCATCAACAGCCTCGATACCTGAGTTTGGACCAGTAGGAATCTGTGCACCATTGACCATTTCAACAGTTTGCTTGCCATCGGTTCCCGCCAAAATTGAGTCATAGGTTTGCTCTAGCCCGACCAATCCATGTCCATCAAATCCGGTAAATCCGAGTAAATTGGCGGCCAGGCTCCCCTCTGGATAAATCCGCAAGGAACTCGGTTCACTTAAGATTCCTCGCAGATTTAACTTGTCAATTTTGTCCCACAACTCTGGCGTGACATTCCTGGCTACATAATTGAACCGCAATTTCCCGGTTAACTTTTTTTGGATTACTCGAACCGGCATTTTCAGATAAGGCGCTAATGCTTCAGCAGTCTTTCTAGCATCCAAAATCAAGGTTTGGTCTACCGTGACATTGCGTGCCTTTATCGTCATAGCGATTGGGCTGCCGTTTAGGTCGGTGATGGAGCCGCGAATAGCCGGCACTACGTAAGTTTGGAGGCGTGAATTTTCGGACTGCTTCGCTAATTCCGAAGAGCGAATAACCTGCAGATCAATAAGTCGGAGTAGGCAAAGCAGAATAAAAAAAATTATTAAAGCAGTAAATACTCTGATTCGCTTGCCTGGATTACCAAGGTGCACCACAGCGGGAGCAGTTGCTACCGGGCCATAAGGCGCTGGCGGAACTCCCTGGTTAGCCATTTCACTTCCCCGCTTCCGCAGGCTGCGGAACTCCTAGAATCTTGTGATCTGAAAGACGCAAGAATGCTGGTGTTGCTGCTGGAACCATGCCCATTTTCTGAGCAACTATTAACAATTGGCCGGGTGACTCTTTGAGGGCAACTTGCCGTTGCAACTGCTGTTCCTGCGCTGTTAGCTGCGCAACCTGTCGTTGGAGTTGGCGTTTCTCAAATGAGGCCTTCGCGGTGAAGGTATTTACAAGTAACAATCCAAGAAGTCCAAGACTCACCAGGCCAAGGACAATAAAACTAAATACCTTAGTGTTAGCGCGACCTTCAGGTACTGCATCATGTATTACTTCAAGCGTAGGGCTGATTACCTGCTTGAACTGTTTAACTGTTCGTTTGTGCTGAGATTTCTTTGCTACTGGCTGCGGTTTCACTGGTCGAGTGATTTGTGGTGCTCTTGCCGGCATCGCGCTCATGCGGCCACTCCTATTCGCATAGCCGCACGGAGTCGAACTGACGCCGCACGGGAGTTCCGAGATACTTCCTCGTCTGATGCAGTTTCGGCTCCGCGGGTAAGCAACTCAAGCCAGGGCTGATCTTCTGAAGTAGAAAAAGGTAAGTCAATCGGCGTCTTTGATGTTGCACCTTCTCGAAGTGCCAACTTAACGATGCGATCTTCTAGTGACTGATAGGACATAACCACGATGCGACCCTTGAGCGCTAAACAATTAAGCGCTGCTGGAATTGCGCGTTCCAGAACCGCTAGTTCATCATTCACTTCGATTCGCAGCGCCTGAAAAGTTCGTTTAGCAGGATTGCCTCCTGTGCGGCGAGTGGCCGCTGGAATTGCATCGCGCACAACTGCAACCAGTCGAACGCTGTCAGCAAAAGGCTGGACTTCACGTTCCCGAATTATGGCACTAGCGATTCGTCCAGCAAATCGCTCTTCACCGTAAGTTCGTAATATCCGAGCTAGGTCGGCGTGCGAGTAATTGTTCACCACATCTGCCGCTGTTTGGCCAGTTGAACTATCCATTCGCATATCAAGTGGTGCATTTTTCGAATAGGCAAAGCCACGCTCCGCGTTATCTAGTTGCATTGAGGACACGCCAAGATCAAAGAGGATTCCATGGACTGCCTCAATTTCTAATTCAGCAAGGACTTTTTCAATCTGGTCGTATACGGCGTGCACCAAAGTAACGCGACCTTCAAATTCGCTCAACCTCTCGCGACTGATTGCCAAAGCAGACTCGTCGCGATCAAGGCCAATAATTTTCACGTCTTTGAAGGTTTTTAGAACTGCCAGGCTATGCCCGCCCAGACCAACCGTTGCATCTACGAAAACTGCGTCTTGGCTTTGCAATGCAGGGGCAAGCAACTCAAGGCAGCGTTCCTGTTTTACTGGCACATGTTCGAATTTCAACACTTGCCACCACTTAACTGGAAAGCCACCTCTAGTCCTCGGCCATTGCTGAGCCTGGCACCGGGGAAGGTGTGACAGGAGTCAAACAATGGCCGAAGGCCACAGATGGTTTCCGAAAAAATCATGGTCGGACAATCTCCTCATCAAGAGATGCAAAGCCCGGTTCTTGGACAGCTAGGTACTGACTCCACGCGACTGAATCCCAAATTTCAATACGGGTATCCGCACCGATTACTACTAGTTCGCGATCTAATCCCGCCCATTGGCGCAGTTGTGCGGGAATAGTAACTCGGCCCTGCTTGTCAGCAACATCATCAAAGGCCGATGAAAAGAAGACGCGAGTAAATGCGCGAACCTTTTCGTTATTTTGTGAGCGGGCACGTAATGATTCGGCATATTCAGCAAATTGCTCTTGGGCCCAAATAACCAAGCATCGTTCTTGGCCTTTGGTCATCACCAGGCCAGCTGTTAGTGATTCGCGGAATTTGGCCGGAAGAATCAGGCGGCCCTTTTCATCTAATTTCGGGGTATGTGTGCCTAAAAACAAGGTGACACCTACTTCCCCGACAATGGCGACCCTTCCCCAGGTCACCGTGTTGTCCCAGAATACTCCACTTCACTCCACTGTCAAGCACTTTTTTGCCACAATTTTCCCTTGTGTCGCAGATATGTCCATAAAAAGCAGTTAATTATTGGTGGAGCATAATGGAGTAATTTTTCGCAGATTGGCTAATAATGCCCAGAATTTACCGCGGACCAAGATTTGAACTAAAAACTGTAAGGTTTAGCCGGCGCTTAAGGGCGAGAAACAAGTCCTGCTGGCGACCCACAAATGATGTTTCGGTCTAGCCAACCAGACTCATACCTGGCAACAAACTGCACGATGGCAGGTTTGCGACCGCCAAAGTTAGCGCGGGAACATGCTGCCTTAGCAGCAGCAACTCCAGCTGAGATCTGTTGGTACTTGCCTAGTCCGAGCCAGGTTGGAATAGTGACTGGCGCTGACAATGTGATGTTAAACCAGTGCACGGGCACCGAATAAATGCCAACAGGGTGGCCGCCTGTTGAGAGCACTCGAAGCACTTCATTGATGAGCGCAACTGCACGATTCGGACTAGTCCAGTCATTATCTATTTCAATGTCTAGCCAAATTGGTACATCTTGAGCTATCTGCAAATCGGCTAACCGATCAAGTGTGTCGCGACCAATTTGAGTTCCTCGCTTAACCGGCGACCCTTTTCCGGGATCAGAAACATTGATGTATATGGCACGAGCACTGTGCGAATTCGCCCAGGTCCATTGTCGTGCAAAACATGGATTAGCAGTGAAAGGCCGACCGTTATTGAGCCCAATAATCACAAAGCCAACAGACCTCTGAGAAAGTTTTTGATGACACTGCGGGAATGAAACGTCATAACCACTGTTGTCGATGGATCCAGAAAACTTTGGCAGTTGATAGCTTTCAATGCCAATGCTTGGAGTTGTTATTCCTAAGTTTGTATTTGAGGCCAGCCAAGTCTGTATACCTAAATATGCAAGGAGTGAAAATCCGGCCAGAGCCAAAACCGTGACAGCGCAACTAAAGAATCGGCGCAAGATGTACTCTGATCAGACTAGTTTTCAGAGCGGTTATCCCAGCGCTCTTCCAGACCCTGCATGAATGATTTTTTAGGTTTTTTTGACTTGGTTGCTGGCTTTTCTTTCTTTCCTAGTCCGCTTACTAGGGCACTTACCGAAAAGACAATAACGACAAATCCGAATACGCCTAGAACTGGAAGTGAGATTGTCACGGCAGTCAGTAAAGCTACGACACCCACCAAGATGCCAGTAATAATGACACCCGGATGTAACGCCGATTGCGACTTCTTGCCGACTTGCTTGATGGTGTCGCGAAACGTCGAAGCAAATCTCGGGTCTTCGGTCAGAATTGCCCGCTCCATCTGATCTAGCAGTCGTTGTTCATGCTCAGATAGTGGCATATCCTTCAACTCCTTAATTTCTAGTCAGATTCCCTATCTCTAGGATACGACCAATTTCTGACTTTTTGCACCCCAAAAAATTTGGTTGCAGGGGTTTCGCTCATTCACCAGCATCGCCTATGAAATCTGGACTATCTACATAATTTGGCGAAATCAGCCGCGCTTGGCGCAACTTATTCTGGCCAAATTTACCCGCGACTTTATCTAAGACACTTTCGGCTTCCCGCCAGCCCGCTGCTCGATCGCCTAGTTGCAACTGCGTGGAGATGTCAGAATCTGGGACTAAGTTTTCGGCCCTAACACCAACAAGGCGGATGCGGATTCGCTGCAAATTCATACTAGTGATTAGGCTCTGGGTCACTTGAAAAATCTCATGGGCCAAATTTGTTGGATTGGCCAATGTTTTACTGCGAGTTACCGTTTTAAAGTCTGAGAATCTGACCTTAATTGAAATCGTTCGAGCAGCATTATTCGAGTGACGAAGTTTGCGCGCAACAGTATCGCTTAGTGCCATGAAATGATTTGCTAACTCGGCAAGGTCATCGGTATCGCTATCAAAAGTGCGCTCTGCCCCAATACTTCGCTCGGTATGCTCTGGAGTTACGTTTCGCAAATCGCGCCCCCAAGACAGTTCGTGTAACTGCGTTGCGTGTGCCTGGCCGATTACTCGGGCCAAAGTTTTTACTGGTGTGTTTGCTATATCAGCCACGGTAGTCAACCCAAGTCGCCCAAGTTGTTCGGCAGTTTTTGCTCCAACTCCCCACATGGCAGTTATCGGCAACGCATGTAAAAACTCAATAACTTGATCTGGGGTAATCACGTAAATGCCATCGGGTTTTGCTTTGTTCGTGGCTAGCTTTGCAACGAACATCGTGGGCGCGATCCCTACTGAACAGGTAATTTGTTCTTGATTCCATACTTGTTTGCGAATTTCACGAGCAATATGCAAGGGACTACCAATTAACTTTGTTGCGCCACTTACATCTAAAAAAGCCTCATCGATTGATAGTGGCTGAACTAATGGAGTCATCTGATGAAAGATTTCCATCACACGCTTTGACACCTTTGCATACTTGCTCATGTCAGGCGCGATTACTACTGCATCCGGTGCAAGGCGAAGCGCTCTAGACATCGGCATGGCACTGTGTACTCCGCGAGCTCGGGCTGGGTAAGTGGCAGAAAGTACAACGCCACGTCCACCTTCATGGCCAATAATTACCTGCTTGCCAGCAAGTTCAGGTCGGCTACTGACTTCAACCGATGCAAAAAAAGCATCCATGTCGATGTGCAGAATATGACAGGGCGCATCTTTCAGATTTAGCTCGGCAGTGCTGTTCTGGTTAGACATTAGCCGCCGACCCCCGCAGATTGCCGACTAATGGCTTGAGTGTTTCCAACTGGAATAACGTCGCTAAATAAAGATTGCTTAAATCCACTGGCATGCTCCCAAACCTGACTAGTCGGAGGCGTTTCAGTTCCATCGTAGGGCTGCTGGTTCAATAATTCGTGCACTGCCGATACCCCGCCACTACGCCAATGCTCGTACACAGTAGCTAGTTCCCAGCAACCGACTGCTTGTACTGAAATTCCCCTAGGCCCAGTTCGCCTAGTTTTTCCCTTAATTAAAACCAGCCATGAGTGGAAAAGTGTTGTGGCGTAATGTTCTTGTGCTTCATCAAAAAATGCAACGTCAATCGGGCCAGTTGAATCATCTAGTGTGACAAAAACTACTCGCTTACCTGATCGAATTGGTGGAGTCTGAGTGGATACTTTCACTCCAGCAACAAGCACTTGAGATTGCGATCTAACTTTTAATAAATGACTTGCTGGAATTACTCCTAAGTCCCTAAGCATCGGGATATAGAAACTGACAACATGTGCTGAAACATCAATCCCTAAAATTTCAACTTCATTTTTTACCTGATCTGCTAGCGACATTGGCTTTAAGCCAGTTCTCTCTGGCTGCCAAACTTCTTCATCCGAGAACGCTAGTTGTAATCCAACTCTTTTTGAAGAATCTGTGCCAGTCAGGTCTAGTGCATGGAAAAGTAAATCGTTTCTCGCCGCTTGCCCAATGTGCAATCTATCGAATCCGCCAGCCAGGATTAATCTTTGGACTATTGGCTGAGATGCCCCAGAGCGATAAACGAAATCGTAAAGAGATTTGTATGGCTGGCCAGCAACAATACTTACTACCTCGGCTTCGCTGATCCCCTTTACTTCACTAAGTGCAATCCGCACGCCATACTTAATGACTTCATTTTGCTCAATCACTTCGACAACATAGCTGGACTTTGAGGCGTTGACATCCAACCCAAGAATCTCAATGCCACAGCCACGAGCATCATCGACAATCAACCGCTTTGGATACATGCCGGGATCATGGGTCAGCACTCCAGCAAAGAAAGCTGCTGGGTAATGCGTCTTTAGCCAAGCAGACTGATAAGTGGGCAATGCAAAAGCAGCACCGTGTGCTTTACAAAACCCAAATGATGCAAAGGCGCGTAGAACTTCCCAAACATCTTCAGTTACCTGCAATGAATAATTGCGGCTACGCAATTTTGCGTAAAACCATTCACGTATTTCATCTAATTTTCCGTGATCGCCCATATTGCGGCGTACCAAATCTGCATACTCAAGTGAACAGCCAGTCATCTTCGCGACTATTCGCATTACCTGTTCGTGAAAAACCACTACGCCATATGTCTCTTGCAAAATTGGCTCTAGGTCGGGATGTAAATATCTGGCGGGCTCCCAGCCTTGGCGAGCTCGTAAAAATGGACCAATCATGTCGCTCTTAACTGGACCAGGGCGAAATAGTGAGATATCTACAATCAGGTCATGGAACTCTTTTGGCTCATATTTCCCAATTAGTTCGCGTTGTCCTGGTGATTCGATCTGAAAGCACCCTAAAGTCTTAGTGCTTTGAATCAGTGAAAAAGTTTGGGTATCAGTCAATGAAATCTCATCAAGATTTATTGACTCTAGATTTCCAGATTCAGTTCCTAATCGATCTATTTCAGAAACTGCATAACTTAATGCCGACTGCATCCGGACACCAAGGACATCTAGTTTGAGTAGCCCCATAACTTCAACATCATCTTTATCAAATGGTGTCATTGAATAGCCTTGGGCACTTGCCTGAACTGGGGTACGGTCAAGTAGTGACGAGTCTGAAAGTACGATTCCACACGGATGCATTGCAATTTGCCTAGGCAATGAGTCAAGACCTTCAACTAAATCTAAAAACTGATCTAGGTAACCACGACTAGCCCGAGCTGCTAATCCAGTACGGCGTAATTCTGGAAGTTCGGCTAAGGCGCTTCGGACATACTTTGCTCTGATGTGCGGAAAAGACTTTGCCATGTCGCCTATTTCACCAGCAGGCATACCTAGTGCTGCGCCAACATCTCGGATTGCATGACGCACTCGATATGTCTCATACATCGCTACACAAGCAACTCGCTCGTCACCAAATTCAGAAAATATTGCATCATAAACTTCAAGACGCCGATGTGACTCGACATCAATATCTACATCAGGCAGACCGGGTCGCAGAGTAGATATAAAACGCTCCATTAATAAGTTATGTTCAATTGGATCTACCCCGGCGATGCCAAGAAGGTGATTTACAAAGCTGCCAGCACCAGAACCTCGCGCAGCTACTCGAATGCCCATTTTGCGAATCATGTTTACCACTTTGGTAATAGTCAGGATGTAACCAGCTAGTCCCATTCGGGTTAACACCTCAAGTTCGGCTTCGGCACGATTGTGCGCTTCATGGCGGCGATCAGGATTTCGACTTAAATACGAATCAAGGCCGACAGCACACTGACTTCGTAATAGTTCAATTGCGGATAGGTCGATTCGTTCGGTAACCATTGATAACTCTGGGACATAAACAGCGCCTAGGCCTAGGTCAGCTTGTGGATCTAACACTGAATTTTCGGCTAAATCTTGGGTTTTGGTTAACAGCAATTTTGCAATATCTCGCGGATCACCAACCATGTTTGCTAGGCGATACGCGACCTGGTGCATATGCATGGAATCAGCAAGGAAAGCTTGATCAGTACTACCCTGTCGATGCTTTTCACTTAATGGGACTTGCAACCTGGCAGCATCAAGTACATCGGCCAGCCGATTTTGACTCGGGACTAAATAGCGAACCATATTGGTTAAAACTGCTGGCGTTCGCTGACTAATTGCCCACTGCAACATACGAGCTGCAAATGCATCAGAGAGTTGCATGCCAGTTGGCTTAGCGCGATGTGTGACAATTTCAACGTGTGGCAACACATCATGAGCGCGCCACTCATTCAAATAATTAGTTGCTTGATCAAAGCGACGCTGTGCAATATGCCACCCGAGCATTGATTGGGGTCCAAGTAAAACTGTTAAACCATATTCGCTAGCCAACTGCATCAGATCTGATTCGGATATCTCCGCAAATCTATGTTCAGAACTTTGGGCGACGCTCAAGGTTTTGCATAAGCCTGCCCAACTTGTTTTATCGTGAGCTAAGACAGTAACTCTAGGCTGAACGCTACGTAGCCAAGTCCCGCCATGCATCGGTGTGACTTTTCTATCATGGTCGATTGCAATAGTTAAGTCCAAGCCCAAAATGGCAGAAATGTCTGCGCTTTGACATGCCTGCACAAATCTAACGGCACCAGACACACTGTCCAGGTCGGTCAGTGCCAATGCTGGTTGTTCAAGTCTGGCTGCTTGCGCAACTAACTGCTCGGGGGTGGTAGTTCCGTACCGAAGCGAGAATGCGGAAGCAACATGGAGGTGAACAAAGGAATTTATCGACATTGACCATTAACCAGATGCCTTACTGCTTTTTATTTCGATTGATTGCAATCACATTTCCTGGCTGACCAACTTGGCTTTGGTGCCGGGCCAAGTCTTGAACATGCTTAGGCAATATGAGTTGTTGAGTTACCCCAAGTTTTTCTGCAACTAGCGAAATAAATTCGTAGGCATCACGAACTAGGTCATCAGCTTCTCGTGGAGTAACCGCACCACCTAGGCCAGCGGCAGCAGCAGCTCGCTTGCCAGATCCAGCAGCAAAGAATGCTGCCCACTCAGAAAATTCCGGAACTACTTTTGCAATGAGCACCCAAGCACTTGTTGGCTTACGGGTGTTGGGTTGCGCGTGCGCGGCAAGTAATGCGGCGGCGGCAGATAAGGCAGACAGATGGGCAGTTACATATTTTTCACCAGCTCGTTGGGCGACGATTGCTTCGTCTAAACTGCGTAATGCGCTGGAAAGTAAATCGATACTGACTGGAGTTACGCGTGCTTCATGTGTTGGTTGTGCGCTCATTTCGTTTCCTCACTAATCCATAACTTGACGAATAGACCAACTGGCATCGCTTTGGGCAATGTCATAAATGCCTGAGGAAGTTGGCAGCTTTTGAGTAGCGCGTGACTGAGCACGGGAAGAGTCGCTTTGGCGGATAGCAGCGTCTGATGCAGTGCTAGCTTCTACTCGCCAGACTGAGTAGTCGCGACCATCTCGCCACCAAACTGCAGACTCGAGCCAACTCAGCAGCACGGCGATTACCACGTACTTGCGGCCTCGCCATGCGAACCTCGTTGGCACCCCCGATTCGTCTACAGCGACATCAGTCAAAGCTTGGGTGCGATAGCTATGTGCCATCTTTAGCCTTTCGAACATTTGTTCGAATAACATACACCCTACCCCCGACATCTCGTCAAGGGCTAGTTTCCCCTTGCCCTATCGGGCTAAACCCAAATTTTGGCCAAATCCCTGTGTCTGAATTGAGGAAATATCAGTGGGTTAGATGGGGTTCAAACTCAGTGGCCAAATCCTCACTCGAAATCAAAACTCGAGAATTCCGAACGACCCGATCAACTAAAAGCAGTCCGAGTGGCACAACAATATCAGTGACGGCAAACCATGGATTCTCCGTTAAGTAACTGAAGTACCAGCGATTATTTTGAAAATACAAAGTAAATTGAATCGCTAATACGCTAGCCGGATACAGTAACGCCACAAACCACAAGTACCGCAACTGAGCGTCATCTACCAAGAGCATTCGAATGGCTATCCCGACTGGGCCGACACAGAGCAGAATCCACCCAGCGATGAACGCTATGAGCTCAGCGCGACGCAGCATATCGGAGGTATCAAACGGGTGAACCAAAAAAGCGCTTTTATGGGTTGTCACAACTAGCGAAGCTAGCCAGCCAAAACAGAATAGTGCAGCAATTACTTGCTCATAGGTGGCGACTGGAAGTTTTGATTTCATTGGTACCTCACTTGATTTGATTGCTGTTTTCAGCATGCCAAGTTGGTAGCAAAAATGGTAAAAGTTTTACCGATTATGAGAGTCTGCCTTCAATAATTGCTAAAGTTTTGCAGATGAGCAATGAATCATGGGTGAACCCTGAATCTGAAGTAGCGCACGAAAAGGGCTTGCGGTCGAAGAGCCTTGGCTTGTTCTCAAGTATCGCAATCGGAGTATCCTCGACTGCCCCAGGTTATTCACTAGCAGCAACTCTGGGATTTGTTGTTACCTGCGTTGCCTACCAATCTCCAGCAATCATCTTGCTCGCCTTTATTCCAATTTTGTTCATTGCCTACGCCTATCGCGAATTAAATCGCGAGACGCCAGATTGTGGCACAACATTCACTTGGGCAACCCGAGTATTCAATCCTTGGGTTGGCTGGATGGGTGGCTGGGGTCTGGTCGCTGCCGGAATGATCAGCATGGCAAGTGTTGCCCAAATTGCTGGTCAATATTTTTTCTTAATGTTCGGTAGTTCGCTGGCAGATAGCACTCTTTGGGTAACAGCTGCTGGCTGTAGCTGGATTGTTTTATTGAGTTGGGTTTCATATCGGGGAATCAATGTTTCTGCACGACTGCAGCAATGGCTACTGGCTGCCGAAATGGTGGTTTTAATTTGGTTTAGTGTTGTTGCTCTCTACAAGGTTTACACGGGCAAAGCCGGTGAAGCTGCAGTTAAGCCGGCCTTGGCTTGGTTTAATCCCTTTGCCACCACAAATGGTGCCGGCCTATCGTTTAGTGCACTATCTGCCGGCGTACTTCTAGCAATCTTTCTTTACTGGGGCTGGGATACTACTGTTTCACTCAACGAGGAGACTGACGAGCCTAATAAAGTTCCAGGTCGCGCAGCACTTATTAGCACCTTAATTCTGCTTGTTACTTACGCGCTAGTTGCTGTTGCTTGTTTAGCATTTGCTAGCGCTACACCACTTGAAGAAAAAGATGATGTACTTGCGTTCATTGGTGCCCAAGTGCTTGGAACAAACCTTGATAAATTCTTGATTTTTGCAGTACTTACCTCGGCTGCGGCAACAACGCAAACCACAATCATGCCAAATGCGCGCACCCTACTCTCTATGGGAGCATACGACGCGCTGCCACGGAGATTCGCAATGATTCATCGCAATTACAAAACTCCAGGCTTTGCAACACTGGTTACGGCAGCTATCTCTATTTTGTTTTACGCTGGCTTAACTGCAGTGAGCGAAAATGTACTCGGCGATGCTCTCGAAGTTGTTAGTTTGCTCGTGGCTTTCTATTACGGACTCACTGGATTTTCAGCGGCCTGGCACTTCCGCAAGAACCCTGGCTCAGGCTTGCGTCAAGTTGCGGCCAGAGTTTTAATGCCGCTAATTGGTGGCGCCACCTTACTTAGCGTGTTCTTGAAGACCCTCACTGACGATCTGGACCCAGAGAATAGCTCCACCGTGGTATCGATTTTTGGCACCAAACTCGGTGGAATTTTTGTTATTGCGGTTGGGACTTTCTTGCTTGGCGCTATTTTGATGTTGATTATGTCCCAGGTATCTCCAGCTTTTTTTGCCGGCAAAACTCTTAATCGCCATACACCAATCATCGTGGCCGAGCATGTTTATGCCGCTACGGATCGTTTTGGTGTGCCAGATGCCGCAATTGATGAAAATACGGTTATCCCGCCAGGTGTCGAACCTTTCAAAAAAGACTAAATCTAGGAATCAAAGCCCATGCCGAGGCGATCTAATAGGCGTAACCACCAGTTTCGTTTGCCTTGATTGCGATCAGCTTGATCGAGCGACCAACGAGTGAAATTAATCGTTGCAGAACGCAATGGTTCGGGCGGAAATGGTTTTGGCAAAGTTCTAGTCATTTCGAAATCTAGATCGGGATTGGCCCAATCAAAAAGTTGGTCTAGCGCAACACGTGCGCCAAACCTAGAGGCGCCAACTCCCAATCCCGTATACCCAGCGACATAAGCGACTTTACGTTGCATGGCCAAACCCCAAAATGCACTAAAGCGCGTGCAGGTATCAATAGCACCACTCCAGCCGTACTCAAATTTCAAGTCTGCTAATTGGGGAAACGTGATAAAGAAGTGGTCGGCAAGTTTTGGCCAAGAAGCGGTGGATTGTTCAAATTCCTTTCCGAATCCGCTTCGATAATGATAGGTGGCGTCATATCCCCCCCAAAGAATTCGACCATCTTCTGTTGGCCGATAGTAATGAAATTGATTACCTGAATCGCTAATTCCCTCGTTAGATTTCCAACCAATGTCTGCGCGCATTTGGGGCGATAGTGGCTCGGTTACTAAAACCGAATCATAAACGGGAACTATCAAATTTTTGAGCCGCTTTAGTAGTGCTGGGTAGGCATTAGTTGCTAGTAGCACCTTAGGCGTACGCAGAGTGCCAAACTCACATTGCAGCTCAACAAAGTCTGCTTTGTCAGAAATTTCCCGAACTGGTGTGTGCTCATAGATCTGAACGCCCAGGGCAATTGCAACATCGCGTAGTCCCCAGGCAAGTCGAGCGGGATCGCAAATCGCGACACTGTCTGGGTCAAAAAGACCCCCGACATATGTTGGTGAATTTATTTTTGCTCGTACTTGAGGTTGATCAAGCCAAACTAACTGCTCGCCATAATTTGCTGCCTGTTCAATAAATGATTGAAGGACATCAACTTGATACTGCTCTGTTGCCACGTCAATTTCCCCGACTCGTCGCCAGTCACAGTCGATGTTGTGTTTGATGACAAAGTCTTCGATGGCGTCGAGATTTTCGTGTCCGGCGGCAACTAACCGTTCAAGTTCGGTAGGCCAGCGAGCGAGTCCATTAGCGAAACCGTGCGTCAGAGAAGCGGCAACAAAACCACCGTTTCGACCACTTGCTCCATGTGCAATCGCCTCCCCCTCCACCAGCACAACATCGAGTTCTGGATTACCGGTCTTTGCCTCTATGGCGGCCCATAATCCCGTGAATCCACCGCCAACAATGACTAAATCTGAAGTTATCGTGCCAATTAACCGAGACCTATCTTTTGGTGCATCAATATCATCCAGCCAATAGCACTGATTTTTGATGTCAGCCAATGACGGTAAAACTTTGGTGGATGCCGAATGAGAAAAAACCATAGTGAAAGTCCTTTATTTGGGTGAGCATTAGCTCACTGGTGTCAACATAAATTGCTGAATACATCAGCAGGCTGTTGTATTTCGGGTCGTCGCACTAAAGCGAACCCCGGATCCCACCAGTCCCTTTCACTATGCGTGGCTTGCCCTAATGCCTAGCCACCAATCGGCAGTCAAACAGACTACCCCTTGCCCTCGTATGGTAACTCAGAAAGTGAAGCAATCCTTGCCTTTGACACGAATTAATCTAATGAAGCCATTACGTGCTTAATTCTGGTGTAATCCTCAAGGCCATACATGGACAAATCTTTGCCATAGCCCGAATGTTTGAAACCACCATGCGGCATTTCGGCCACCACTGGAATGTGAGTATTAATCCAAACGCAGCCAAAGTCCAAAAGTCGCGACATGCGCAAACCAACTCCAATGTCCCGAGTCCAGACCGAAGATGCCAGACCATATTTGACATCGTTTGCCCAAGCGAGCGCTTGGGCTTCGTCTGTGAACTTCTGAACTGTCATGACTGGGCCAAAGATTTCACTTTGAATCATCTCGTCAGTCTGCTGTAGGTCACTAATCACCGTTGGTTCAATGTAGTAACCCCTGTCCCCAATCCGCTTTCCACCTGCTACTACTTGAGCATGACCGGGTGTGCGATCGATGAAGCCAAGTACCTTCTCGAGTTGTGCGGCATTATTAACTGGGGGAACTAATGCATCTTCATCGCTTGGTCCATTTTCAAAAGTTGTAACAGTTTTGCGAGCTTGCTCTGCTAGCGCTGCCACGAATTCGTTGTAAATTCCTTCTTGGACCAGAACACGGGTTGCTGCAGTGCAGTCTTGACCCGCATTGAAGTAGCCGGCAACTGCCAACCACTCTGCTGCTGCAGCGATGTCGGCATCATTAAAAACTACAACTGGGGCCTTGCCACCAAGCTCTAGGTGGACTCGTTTCACATCGCGCGAAGCACTCGCTGCAACTTCCATGCCAGCACGAACTGATCCAGTAACTGCTACCATTTGTGGCGTTTGGTGTTCAACAAGGGTTCGACCAGTATCGCGATCACCAGTAACTACATTGAATACGCCCGGTGGCAAGATTTGTCCCATCAGCTCGGCCATTCGCACTGTAGAGGCTGGCGTTGTATCCGATGGCTTTAAGACAACACAGTTGCCAGCAGCTAGAGCTGGCGCGAACTTCCACACAGCCATCATCATCGGATAATTCCATGGAGTTACTTGACCAACGATCCCTACGGGTTCGCGTCGAATCATTGAAGTAAAGCCCTTCATGTATTCACCTGATGAACGTCCTTCAAGAACCCGAGCTGCGCCCGCGAAAAAGCGAATCTGATCTAACATCGGCGGCAACTCTTCCGACATTGTCACAGGAATCGGCTTGCCAGTGTTCTCCGATTCGATCGCGACTAACTCGTCGCCATGCGCTTCAAATAGATCGGCGATGTCGAGTAACATTTTCTGGCGCTCAGCCGGCGTAGTGTCTCGCCATGATTCAAATGCCTTACTTGCAGCAGAGTAGGCGCGGTCGATATCTTCGGCGTTAGATAGCTGTGCTTGTGCGAAGACTTCGCCAGATGACGGGTTAATAAGGTCGGTGGTCTGGCCGGTTACACCTTCGACCAATTCGCCATTGATGAAGTTTTTCAATACCTTTGCCACTGCTGCGGCCTCCTTAGTGCGGAAAATCTAGTTATTTAATAGCACTTTAGTGAATACCCTGCGCATTGTCTGCAGGTTTTCCACGATTTCCTAGTCATTCGGTACGAGCAAATACGGATTTCGTAGAATTTAGCGAAATTTAATACGAAATCGCTTGATTTGTTTGCTAAAACCGCGGAAAATGAGGTTATGAGTAAGTCTCGGATAGTTGATGATGTTTCGCTTCGAATCATCGAGCAACTACAAGAAGATGGTCGTCGGCCCTATGCAACTATTGGCAAGGCGATTGGACTTTCCGAAGCTGCAGTGCGCCAACGAGTCACCAAATTAGTTGATTCTGGCGTAATGCAAATTGTTGCTGTTACTGATCCATTGCAAATTGGCTACAACCGTGCAGCAATGATCGGTATCGCGATTGAAGGGGACTTGGAAAAAACTGCTGACGAATTAGCAAAAGTTCCTGAAGTCGATTACGTCGTGATAACTGCAGGGAGTTTTGACTTACTCATAGAAGTTACCTGCGCAGATGACGCAGCGTTGTTGGACGTGCTGAATAACAAAGTACGAACTTTACCAAATGTTATTCGCACCGAAACTTTCGTCTACCTAAATCTGCGCAAGCAAAGTTACAACTACGCAATCCACTAAACATTGGAATAATCATGGAAGCACATCACGAATACGACACCTTCTCACTCTCGCAGAAGGCACGAGACAATCTCTGGCTTCACTTCGCACGACATGGAGTGTACGAGAACGGCGCCGACGTCCCAGTAATTGTTCGGGGGGAAGGAGCATACATTTGGGATAGTAATGGGAAGCGCTATTTGGATGGCTTGGCAGGTTTGTTTACCGTGCAGATCGGTCATGGCCGCACTGAGTTAGCTGAAGCTGCTGCCAAGCAGATGTCGCAACTGGCTTACTTCCCACTTTGGTCATACGCACATCCAAAGGCGATTGAACTTGCAGAGCGTCTCGTGAGTTATGCGCCGCCAAATCTAAATCGTGTATTCTTCACAACCGGCGGGGGTGAAGCAGTTGAAACTGCCTGGAAAGCCGCGAAACAGTACTTCAAGTTAACTGGTAAGCCGATGAAGCATAAAGTAGTTAGTCGTTCAGTGGCCTATCATGGCACGCCGCAAGGTGCCCTTGCGATCACTGGGATTCCCGAAGCTAAGAAGTTTTTTGAGCCGTTAACCCCAGGCGGTTTTCGCGTTCCAAATACCAATTTCTACCGGGCGCAATATCACCAAGACGACTACAAAGCATTTGGTCGCTGGGCTGCTGATCGCATCGAAGAAGCGATTTTGTTTGAAGGTCCCGATACGGTTGCTTGCGTATTTCTGGAGCCTGTCCAAAACTCTGGTGGCTGCTTCCCACCACCACCTGGCTATCTAGAGCGGGTTCGGGAGATTTGTGACACATACGATGTATTGCTAGTTGCCGATGAAACCATTTGTGCATTCGGCCGGATTGGTGACATGTTTGCGATGAACCGGTTTGGTGTTGAACCGGACATGATTACTTGCGCAAAGGGTATGACCTCGGGCTACTCGCCTATCGGTGCCTGCATTGTCAGCGATAAAGTCTTTGAGCCGTTCAAAGTGGATAAAACTGCGTTCTACCACGGCTACACATTTGGTGGTCATCCAGTTTCTTCTGCAGTTGCGCTTGCCAATTTGGACATCTTTGAAAAGGAAGGCATTAATCAGCATGTTCGGGATAACGAAAATGCTTTCCGTCAGACTTTAGAGAAGTTAAAAGATCTTGACATCGTCGGTGATGTGCGTGGTGATGGCTTCTTCTACGGCATTGAGCTGGTTAAGGACAAGGGAACTAAAGAGACATTTAACGACCTTGAAGCTGAACGCCTACTTCGTGGCTACCTATCAAAGGCGATGTTTGAAGAAGGTCTCTACTGCCGTGCAGATGATCGTGGCGACCCAGTTGTACAACTGGCTCCACCGTTGATTATTGGCCAGCCAGAGTTTGACCTGATTGAACAAACTTTGCGCCACGTGCTTAGTACCGCGATGAATCACCTCTAATTAATTGATGAGCCCAGCCGTTTCCAATTCTTTGTGGTCGGATACGGCTGGGCTCAATCGCGTTCACCGACAAAGTCTCTCCGAAGACTTAGCGGTTGACGTAGCAATTGTAGGGGCCGGATTCACTGGACTATGGACTGCTTACTATTTGGCCAAACGAGCACCGCAGTTAAAAGTGGTAATCCTTGAGGCCAATGAAGTTGGTTTTGGCGCTTCCGGCCGCAATGGTGGGTGGTGTTCTGCCTTATTTCCCACGGCATTTTCAAAGTTGGCCAATTCCCATGGGCCAGTACAAGCCAGACGAATGTACGACGCAATGGTACAAAATATTTCAGAAATCCAGAACGTCATAACTGTTGAAGAAATTGATTGCGACTGGACGCTGGGTGGGACCATCGTCGCCGCTCGCAATCAGGTGCAGTTGAACAGAGCCAAAGCCGAGGTTGCTGAACATCGGAGTAACGGCCTGCCAGAAAGCGATTTGCAGTTACTTACGGCCGCTGAATTGGAAAACCAAGCTCATTTTTCTAGCGCGCTCGGTGGAACATTCACGCCACATTGCGCCGCAATTAATCCGGCCAAATTAGTACATGGTCTTGCCAATGTTGTAGAAAATCTTGGTGTAAAGATTTATGAGCAAACTCGTGTCGACAGAATCGAACCAAACCTGATTGGCACAGAGAAAAATGAAGTGAAAGCAAAATATGTGGTTAGAGCGACCGAAGGTTACACCTCGGCCCTAGCAGATAAAAAGCGAGAAGTCGTTCCGGTGTATTCGCTTATGGTTGCAACTGAACCAATTCCCGGGGAAGTTTGGTCGGATTTAGGATTAGCAAATCGGCAGACTTTCAGTGATTTTAGAAACTTAGTAATTTACGGACAGCGCACTACCGATAACCGAATCGCCTTTGGTGGCCGTGGCGCTCCATATCATTTTGGCTCAAGGATAAGTCCAGGCTTTGATCAAGTGCGGAAAGTACATGAATTACTTCGACGAACTTTGGTTGAGCTATTTCCAGCACTGTCCGAGGTTCAAATCACGCACCAGTGGGGTGGCGCGCTAGGTATTACGCGCGATTGGATGGCATCGTGTGGTTTGGATCCAAAAACTGGCCTTGCTTGGGCTGGTGGCTATGTTGGTGATGGCGTTACTACGAGTTCGCTAGCTGGACAGACGCTAGCTGCTTTAATTTCCGGGTTAGATACACCAATAACTTCCTTAGCTTGGGTTAACCATCAAAGTCCAAAATGGGAACCAGAGCCACTGCGCTGGCTCGGCATTAATTCAGCATTAGCCGCGGTGAAATTCGCCGATCGAGTTGAATTAAGGCGCGGTCGTGAGGCCAGAGCAGTAAAAGTTTTAAACCGACTGATTGGTGGCTAAGGCAACGGGAATTCAGGGTGACCTTGAGTCTGATTATTTGGCAACCACCGGTCGATTGCCCAAAAAATTGCCATTAAAACTGCAGCCGCAGTCAAGATAATGGCCACGAACTGAAGCACTGCAGCGTAGCCGTAGGTCACAACATCGAGAAAGTCGTACGGATACATGTTGATGACTGCGCCACGCAGCAAGGTGTAAGCCGCATAAGCAACTGGCAACAAGAGCGCTAAGCCAAAAGTCTTTAAGTTGATCCAACCGCGCGGTCCGGCAATTAAAAAGACCAAGATGGTAAGTATTGGTGTGAGTGTGTGTTCAAAGAAACTTGAATAAACATACAGACCAACGGGCGGGTAACTTGGGGCAATCATGGCGTTGTAGACAATGCCAGTAACGGCAATCATCAGCACGCTATCTAAGCGAAATACCCGGAACCATTTTCCATCTCGAGAGATGTTGAGAAATAGGAAAGTGGCAACGACACCAACGACGACCTGACTCCAGATTGTGAAGTAGCTAAATAGATCGATTAATCTTGCTGGCGCACCAGCGATCCCGTCTGCGTAATGACCATAATAAGCAAACTGGGAAGTTGGAATGGGTGTTTTTGGTGGCTCTGGCTTTACTAAGCCGAAGGTTTCGAGAACAACAGACATTCCCAGTCCGAGCCAAGCCGAGACTGCATTTATGCCAAAAAGCCACTTCCGCGTGTTTGTTGAAATCTTCATAGCCCCAGATTAGATTGCCGGGTCAGAAAATTAGACAAAACATGATGTGACACGCACACTAAACGCTGGCTGCAAGTTGTCCGCAAGCGCCGTCTATTTCCCGGCCCCGGGTATCTCGAACAGTGGCTGCTACCCCGTGTTCCTGCAAAATGCGCACAAATGCCCGCTCATCTTCCGGGCGAGATGCCGTCCAAATCGAACCTGGTGTTGGATTCAATGGAATTAGATTTACATGTACCAGGTGACCTTGAAGTAGTTTGCCCAAGAGTTCGGCTCGCCATGCCTGATCATTAACGTCCTTGATCAAGGCATACTCAATTGAGACTCGCCGACCGGTGACTTCGGCATAGTTCCAACATGCTTCTAATACTTCGGCGATTTTAAATCGGTTATTTATCGGCACCAAAGTATCGCGGAGTTCGTCATCGGGACAATGCAATGAAACGGCCAGTGTTACTGGAATTCCCTCTTTGGCTAAATCGTAAATTCGGGGAACCAATCCAACAGTGGATACGGTGATGCCACGAGCTGACAGGCCAAGCCCGGCAGGTTGGTCATCGGTAAGTCTGCGAATGGCGCTGATTACATTTTTGTAGTTCGCCATAGGCTCGCCCATGCCCATAAACACGATATTGTTTACTCGGCCAACTCCACCAGCGATTTCATCATTAGCCAAAGCCCGCGCGCCAACCATGATCTGTTCGACAATTTCTGCGGTGGAAAGATTACGAGTCAGGCCATTTTGACCAGTGGCACAAAATGGACAGTTCATTCCACAACCGGCTTGTGACGATATGCACATAGTAACCCGCTCTGGGTAACGCATCAACACGCTCTCAACCAAAGCGCCATCAAAGAGTTTCCACACTTGCTTAACTGTGGTGCCACCGTCACAATCCAAAGTCTTCACTGAAGTTAACAGTGGTGGAAACAACTGAGCTGCAACATCACCACGCAACTCAGTAGGAATATCTGTCCACGACATAGGATCATCGGATAGCCGACCAAAGAATTGCCGTGAAATTTGATCTGCTCGGAAAGCTGGCAGTCCGAGTTCGACTACTTTTTCCTTGCGCTCGGCAACTGATAAATCCAGCCAATGAGTTGGCGGCTTCTGGCGCTTTGGCGCAACCATAATTAACTCACCGGGTTCAAGCATGTCTTCAGCCTATTGGCTTTGGCAGGTTAAACAAATAAACCGAACAGTAGCCAGGCAACGGCAGCATTTAATACTAAAGAATCCAGTCGGTCCATAATGCCACCGTGACCTGGAATTAATTGAGACATATCTTTAATGCCGATGTCTCGCTTGATCATGGATTCGATCAGGTCGCCAAAAGTTGCCGTAACGGCCAATACCGCACCAACAATCGCACCTTTCCACCAAGATTGCTCGAAGAGCAGGTGCCAGATAGCAATACCAATTGCAATTTCAAGCACGATAGCCCCGATTAGTCCCTCCCATGACTTCTTAGGTGAAATCTTTGGCGCTAACGGATGCTTGCCAAAAAAGATCCCGACAAAGTAGCCGCCGATGTCTGCGCCAATTGTTAGCAAGACCAAGGCAAAAACTTTTTTAGCGCCATCCTCTTGAGCGGCCAAAAGAACGGCGAAACTTGCAAGAAGTGGCGCATAACTAATAATGAATATTGTTTTGCTTGCGTGTGATACGTAATCTTCTTGACCCGAAAATAACCTTGCTACCAGGACAAAGCCGATAGAAATTACAAAAGCGCCAAGAAGCCATTGCGGTCCACCAAAATAGGCCGATAACACCAAACTCGGCGCACACAACAATAGGACTTTGCGTAATGGCGCCGGCAGGTCAGTTGAAATTGCCCGAGCCAATTCGACTACCGCCAGCATCATGACAAAAGCGACTAATAGCGCAAAGACCACGGGCTTGAACCAAATACTTGCTGCAAAAATGGAAAAAAGTGCGACCCCAACCACAGTTGCAACGGGTAGATTTCGGCCCGCTCTGCCGTAACCAGTATCGGCTTGTTCGCTCATAACCTAAACCTCAAGAAGTTCAGACTCTTTATTCTTGAGCAGATCATCAATAGAACTAACGAACTTGCTCGTGAGTTCCTCAAGTGCTTTTTCGGCACGGGCTACATCGTCCTTGCCTGCATCGCCATCTTTACTTAGTTTCTCAAGCGCCTCTTTAGCGCTTCGGCGAATATTTCGCAACGATACGCGAGCTTCTTCTGCTTTAGCCTTAGCAACTTTTACATATTCCTTGCGTCGCTCTTCGGTTAGCTGAGGAAATGAAACTCGAATCACATTTCCGTCATTTGTTGGATTTACGCCCAAGTCAGAATCTCGGATTGCTCGCTCAACTGAGCCCATCGCGCTCTTGTCGAATGGGGTTACCACTGCCATGCGAGCTTCTGGCGTTTGAATCGAGGCGACTTGCTGAATAGGGGTTGGCGAGCCGTAATAATCCACCATGATTTTGCTAAATACTGCCGCTGAGGCGCGACCAGCACGGATTGTGGTGAAATCTTCACGCGCTACTTCAAGCGCCTTAGTCATTTTCTCTTCAGCGTCTAACAAAATGTCATCAATCATGATGCCCTCTCCGGATCAGGAACTAACTATTGTGCCGATTGATTCACCGTGAACCGCTCGAGCAATGTTGCCATCTTCTAATAAATTGAAAACCACAATCGGCAGATTGTTATCTCGACACAAACTGATTGCAGTTGCGTCCGCAACTTTTAAGTTCTGGGCCAACACGTCGTCGTGCGTTAAATCTGAGTAGCGAAGCGCATTTGGATTTGTTCGCGGGTCGCTGTCATAGACACCATCCACGCCCTTGGCCATCAAGACCACTTCGGCGCCGATTTCCAATGCTCGTTGCGCGGCGCACGTATCGGTACTGAAAAAAGGGGCGCCCAAGCCTGCACCAAAAATCACCACGCGACCCTTTTCCAGGTGACGCTGTGCCTTGCGGGGAATGTAAGGCTCTGCCACTTGGCTCATGGGAATCGCAGTTTGCACCCGAGTTTCTATGCCTTGCTTTTCCAAAAAGTCTTGCAAGGCTAAGCAGTTCATTACTGTACCCAACATGCCCATGTAATCTGCACGAGCCCGATCCATGCCTCCGTCTGAAAGTTGAGCTCCGCGGAAGTAATTTCCACCGCCAATCACGATGGCAACTTGCCGGCCTTCGCGAACCACACCAGCTACTTGTCTGGCAATGTCACGAACTACTTCTGGGTCAACTCCAAGTTTGCCGTCGCCAGCGAATGCTTCGCCGGAGAGTTTCAGGAGCACTCGATTCCAACCTCTTACTGGCACGGACGACCAACCAGTAGGGCTGCCTTGGGATTGCGATGAAGTCACGCCTCTATCTTGCCGTATGGCAAAGCAAAACCGCGCCACACTCCCCCAAAATTGTTGCGGGCGCGGGCGCGGCTTAACTTTTGCTTAGGAGTTAAGCGCCAATCTCGAAACGGGTAAACCCAGTGACTGAGGTGCCAGCCTCATCAAGAATCTGCTTGACAGTCTTTTTATTATCGGTGACCGAAGACTGTTCCAGTAGAACATTTTCCTTGAAGAAGCCATTTACCCGACCTTCAACAATCTTTGGCAATGCAGCTTCTGGCTTGCCTTCTTCTTTGGCAGTCTCTTCTGCAATACGCTTCTCGTTGTCCACGACTGAATCTGGAACTTCATCGCGAGTTAGGAAAGTTGGGCGCATAGCGGCAATCTGCATCGCCACTGAGCGAGCAACCTCTTCATCGCCAGAGTACTGAACCATTACACCAACTGCTGGTGGCAAGTCAGAAGCGCGGCGGTGTAGGTAGAGTGCGACGTCACCATCGTGAAGTGCAACTCGGCCCAACTCAAGCTTTTCGCCAATGACGCCAGCGCGACTTTCGATTTCTGCTCCTACGGTCGCACCGTTTGCCAGTGTCAATCCAAGGACTGCTTCATGGTCTGCATTCTTTGTACTGTTTACCAGTGCAGCGATCTCTGAAGCCAAAGACAGGAATTCACTGCTCTTAGCCACGAAGTCAGTTTCGCATAGCAGTTCAACGAGCGCTAAGCCATCTGCGGCAACTAGGCCAGCTGATGTTTCACGCTCAGCACCGCGCTTTGCAGCTTTGGCGGCACCAGAAATGCGAAGAATCTCTACGGCTTTATCGAAATCGCCTTCTGCCTCTTCAAGTGCTTTCTTACATTCCATCATTCCGGCTGAAGTCGCATCGCGAAGCTTCTTTACATCAGCGGCTGAAATTGACATGTGTTATTGATCCTTAACTGTTGTTTGAATACTTGATAAATCGGTAACTTGAGTGGGCCGGAAATTATTCGGCTGTTGTTTCGGCCACAACTTCGGCAGATACCTCGGCAGGTGCTGCATCAGTGCTTGCTGAACCTTCAAGAAGTTCCTTTTCCCATTCGGCCAGTGGCTCAACATCAGCTTCGGTTCCTGCTTCGGCAGCGCCTGACCGGGCAAGCAAACCTTCAGCAATTGCGTCTGCGATGACACCAGTAAGTAGGCCAACTGCACGAAGTGCATCGTCGTTGCCTGGAATCGGGAAATCAACTACATCTGGATCGCAATTGGTGTCCAAAATACCAACAACGGGGATATTTAGTTTGCGTGCTTCGGAAACGGCTAAGTGCTCTTTGTTGGTATCGACTACCCAGATGATGCTCGGCACTTTACGCATGTCTCGCAATCCACCTAGTGAGGTAGCTAACTTTTCCTTTTCACGAGAAAGCACTAGAAGTTCTTTCTTAGTTAGGCCAGATGCGGCAACGTTTGTGAAATCCATCGCTTCTAGTTCTTTGAGGCGGGCAATGCGCTTTGATATGGTCTGGAAGTTAGTGAGCATTCCACCAAGCCAGCGATGATTAACATACGGCATACCAACCCGAGTCGCTTGCTCAGCAATTGCCTCTTGTGCCTGCTTCTTTGTTCCAACAAATAGAACAGTTCCGCCGTTAGCGACAGTTTCTTTAACGAAAGCATGTGCGCGATCGATGTAGGAAAGTGACTGCTGCAAGTCGATGATGTAGATGCCATTACGCTCAGTGAAAATGAAGCGCTTCATCTTTGGGTTCCAGCGACGAGTCTGGTGACCGAAGTGAACACCGTTTTCGAGTAGCTGGCGTGCTGAAATTACAGCCATGATTCTTCTCCTTTTGAGCAAGCTTGCGCTCACTCCATTGCGGTTTGTGCACTAGCGGTTGCTAATGCCCTAAGGTTCGGCGTTCCCGTCCACCTTGATTACTCAAGGACCGATGGTCTGGTGCGCCACAGTTGAACCTGTGAAGTCACTCGTTGAACAAGTGCTTGACCTAGTTTAGAGGGGTTTTTGTCGGGCGCAAAACCCTAGGCCACAGGCAGACCCTGTCCACAATCTGCAATCGTTGGCTCAATCGACTTGCTCTGCGATAAACAATCTATTTATGTCCAAAAAGCTTGTTTTGCCTATGTTGATTGGGTTATTGACGACCTGCTTGCTCTGGCTTGCCGGCCAGAGTCAGGCTCAGCCCAAACCATACTGGCGGTTGCCACTAAATCAGGATCTTGAAATTACCAGAAGTTTTTCACCGCCAACACCGAATTGGCTACCAGGGCATCGAGGAGTTGACCTAATGGCCCGAACTGGGCAATCAGTTTTTGCGCCAACTTCTGGTCAAGTTACATTCGTTGGCGACCTAGCCGGACGGGAAGTTTTAGTGCTAAAACATGGAGATGTTCGTTCCACTTATGAGCCCGTGCAGTCAAATTTGCGAGTCGGAGATCTGGTGAATCGCGGTTCACTGATTGGTCAGCTTCGATGTGGCAAATCACACTGCTGCACGCTAGGTCATGTCACCTGTCTACATTGGGGTTTGCGGCGCGGCCTCAAATATCTAAATCCGCTCAGCAGACTCGAAATCGAGGTTACGTTAATTCCGCTTACAAAAAATCTAGCTAGGCACGGGGATGCGCCTGTTCAAAGACTGCGCGCAGTCGTTCCATGGATACATGCGTATAAAGTTGCGTAGTTGCCAGGCTAGCGTGGCCAAGCATTTCTTGGACTGCTCTAATGTCGGCTCCGCCTTCGAGTAAGTGCGTCGCAGCCGAATGGCGCAAACCGTGTGGACTTAAGTCGGGAGCCCCGCCAAGACTTTGCAACACCTCGTGCACCATGGTGCGCACAACGCGTTGATCAATTCTTTTTCCGCGAGCACCCAAAAATACTGCGTTACCACTTTCCATCTTGGTCAATTCTGGACGTGCTTGCTCAAGATACTTTGCTAGTGCTGTGCTGGCAGCCGTGCCAAAGGGCACTACGCGCTGCTTATTACCTTTACCTATCACTCGGAGTGTCCTGCGACTTTGATCAATATCAGAAATGTTGAGTCCAACTAATTCGCCGACTCGAATACCTGTTGCGTAGAGCAGTTCCAAAATCGCCACATCTCGCACGTGAACTGGCGATTCGTCATCAGCGCGAAGTAGCGCAAGGTCCATTGCATCAGTTGCTTGGGACTGCGCAAGTACGTGTGGCAGTTTTTTACCAACCTTTGGAATTACCAGTGCACTTGCTGGGTCGGAATCAATTATTTTGGTTCGATGAGCCCAGGCAAAGAATGCTCTTATGGCGGTAGCTCGCCTGGCGATAGTGGCTGAACTTAATCCAGATGTTCGCTGCTGAGCCAACCAGCCGCGCAATTCAAATATTCCAACATCTGCTACGCGAGCGCAGTGCGCAGATTGGGCGAATTCGAAAAAACTGTGAATGTCTTTGCGGTAGGCAGCAATTGTATTTGGACTTCTACCCTGCTCTAATTCGACATATTGCAAGAATCGTGCGCAAGCAGAATCAAATTCCTGCAATTTCTCGGTCACTGTCCCACCCTGACAACATCAAACTAAAATTGCAAGCATTGAACCCCAAAAAAATAGTGGCCAAGCAAACCTTGGCCACTATTTTGTCGCTTAAAACTAGATGGTAGTCACATTCCTGGTGCGGAACTGCAGTGGCCGTCCTTGTGCATCTGGCAGGTTTCCAGTGATTAGCAGGACGAAATCAATCAGTGCCCAGATTCCGCAGCCACCGAAAGTTATCAGTTTCAAAATACCCAATGCGGTATAGCCAAGATAGAACCGGTCAACGCCAAAAACTCCCAGCAACCAAGATAGAACTGATGCAACCACAAAGTCCTTAGGCGGCGCCTGAAAATTGTAGGTTGGCTGCATTGGTGGAGGGGGAAATGGTGAATTTGTCTCTGACATGAAAGTCTCCTAAAAAATTTCTCAAAACGAGTTATCGGCTATTTTACAAGGAGTGCCAACAAAATTAGGGAATTTAGCCTCAACGAAACAGCAAATTTGGATTGGGCAATAATTTTGCATTGCCTGTGAAGATTTCTTGGTTAGTCCCAGCCGAACTCGCCGAGGTAATCGGACCAGGTACGCCCCACACTTGCCGACCAATCGCATTTGCCCAGTTAGATGTTGATAAGGCGCCAGAACGCAACGCTGCCTCAACAACAACGGTTTGGCGGCCAAGTGCTGCAATGATGCGGTTGCGCACCAAGAAATTCTGTTTCCGTGCCACAGCGCCTATGGGAGCCTCACTAACAACCGCGCCACTTGCTGTGATTCGCTCGAGCAACCCCTGATGCGCACTCGGATAAGCGATATCTACACCGCACGCAAGTACGGCGATGGTTTGGCCGTTAGCAGCAAGCGCACCACGATGCGCTGACGCATCAATGCCAAATGCAGCACCGGAAACTACACATTGATCCAGATCAGCAGCTAATGTCCCGATCTCGCTGGCGATTCGTTGGCCATAGGCAGTAGCTGCTCTTGCGCCAACAACGGAGATTGAGTTCTGGACTACATCTGCCAGATTCACTTTGCCGGTTACCCACAGCCCTATTGGGGCAGCAAAATCAAGGTCAGAAAGTTGCTCCGGCCAGTCAGCGTCTGTGGGCGTGATGAACTTAGCGCCACATTTTTCGGCTGATGCAAGAACTCTCGGAATTTGCAGGACAGCATCGCTAATTCGCTGAACTATGACTTTCGGGCCAAAGCCAGCAAGCCAGCGATTGACAGATTCGACAGCACCAAACTGGGCAACCTCTTGGCCAATTCGTTCATCTCCAGGTAATTGCAGAGAACAGATCGCAATTCGTGCAGTTTGATCATCGGCTACTACGTCCATAAAGCACCGGCATCACGAAAAAATAGGGCTTGTTCTAAATCGGATTTCTCAGGCGGGCCACCTTGGCGTAAATCGGAAATAGTCCACGCAATGCGAAGTACGCGATCAATGCCGCGAGCAGAATATCCACCACAGGTTTGACGAAGATAGCGCATTGCCGAATTGGTAATGGGAAAATCTTTTCGCAACACTGGCCCAGGTAGTTCTGCATTCGTTTTCCAGGGCAGATTGGAAAATCTTGCCCGCGCCTGGGCTCTAGCAGCCAATACTCTGGACTTAACTTGTGCTGTGTTCTCAACCTGCACATCAGATTCAAAATCTGCCATCGTTGGCTTGGATAGCGCTACTCGCAAATCTATTCGATCTAAAAGTGGTCCGGAAAGCCGAGCGAAATATTTTCTTCGCACCTGAACTGTACAAGTGCACTGGTCGCCTAAATCAACGTACATTCCGCATGGACAAGGATTTGTAGCTAGGACCAACTGAAATCTTGCAGGTAATTTTGTGTTGAATTCAGCGCGCGATACTACAACTTCGCCAGATTCAAGTGGCACTCGTAATGCATCCAGAACTGTTCGATTAAATTCGGCGGCTTCATCTAAACAAAGCACACCGCCATGGGCCAGAGTGACCATGCCAACTCGCACCTGCCTTGACCCGCCGCCAATTAGAGACGTTGTAGTTGCACTGTGGTGGGGTGCGAGAAACGGTGGAGTACGAATCAAGCCTTGGGCTGGGTTAAGATAGCCAGCGATTGAATGGATTCCAGTCACTTCCACGGCAAGCTCATCACTTAGTTCTGGCAATAAACCTGGTAGCCGCGAGGACAACATGGTTTTACCTACACCAGGACTGCCAACCATTGCCAAATGGTGCCCACCGGCAGCGGCAATCTCTAGGGCTAATCGGGCATCAGTTTGCCCTCGAACATCTGCTAAGTCGGGAATTTCAACAGGGTCAACTGGGGGGACCTCAATCTGCTGGACTTCGAATGGTTCCCCTTTATAAAAAGCAACCGCATCAGATAGTGAACTAACACCAACAACCTTCAAATTTGGTACGAGTCTGGCTTCGGCAACCTGCGAATGAGGTAGCACGAGGGTGCTTATGCCATAGTTGCGTGCAGCCATGGCTGCAACTAAAACGCCCCTTACTTCATTGATCGACCCATCGAGTGAGAGCTCACCAATCGCTGCGACATCTAAGCGCTGGGGTATTTGTTCGTGGGCGGCTAATAATGCAAGTGCTATACCCAGATCTAACATGGCACCACGTTTTTGCACTGAAGCTGGTGACAATCCCACAGTGATTCTGCGCTCGCCCGGCCAATTAAGGCGTGAATTTTGAATGGCCGCTCGCACTCGATCTCGCGATTCGCCCACTGCAGTGTCCGCAAGTCCAACCAAAGTTAAACCAGGTAAGCCCTGACTCAAGTAAGCCTCAATCGTGACGATTAGACCAGTAACGCCATTAATGATTGCGCCATGCGCCCGGGCCAGACTCATTGACCGATGTCCACGATGTGGTGAATTTTGGGTGATGTTAAATCAGTGGCAAGTATTGCAATCACATCAAATCGCATACTATGGTGCGAAACTTTGTGCTCACAAAGCCAATTAAGAGCGGCTGCGCGCAAGTGCGTTAATTTAGCTGGAGTCACAGCTTCAGCTGGAAAGCCCCGACTTGTACTTCGACGGGTCTTAACTTCGCAAAAAACTAAGGTGTGCTCTGTCAGCGCAACAATATCCAATTCGCCCGAATTACTGCGCCAGTTTCGAGCCAGAATCACAAAGCCCTGGTCAACGAGATACTCAGCAGCTAGTTGTTCGCCAAATGCGCCTAGTTCTTTTGTGGAGAGGGACATTGCCTTAGGATGGCAAATTTGCTGGTTCCGGAATTGCCCTACTTCGCTTCTGTTAAGTAAAACTTGCTGTGAAAAACTTAAAGCCCACCAGCGTCCTGGTGGGCTTTAGTTTTGGATTAGTTAATCGTCACGTTCTTTACTGTCACGATCTTTTGAATCGGATGAATCGCGAGAATCTTCATCTCTGTCGCCTGAGTCAAGGTGCTTACGGTCATGACCCGCACTTCCCTTTATTCGATCTGATCCTTCGTTGCCATCAAGTTCATCATCGCCATCGCCACCATCAAGAGAGTCATCTCCAGCGCCACCATTTAACTTGTCATTACCTGCGTTGCCCGTCAAAGTGTCGTTGCCGGCATTGCCGTTCAAAGTGTCATCACTGTCGCTGCCATAGAGTTTGTCCGCGCCGTCGTTACCGTTAATCAGGTCGGTGCCAGCGCCACCTGTTTCAGTGTCGTTGCCGGAATTGCCATTTAGCGTGTCATTGCCATTGCCGCCAAGTTCGGTGTCATTGCCATTGCCACCGTTGACAACGTCATCACCATCGCCACCGTCAATGCTGTCGTTGCCATCGCCACCGTCAATTGAATCCTTACCCGAGCCACCATTAACTTTGTCATTTCCTTCGCCAGCTGAAAGTGTGTCATCACCATCTTCACCGTTGACAGTGTCGTTTCCTGATGCAGTACTTACAGAATCATTGCCGGTCCCGCCAGCTACAACATCGTTGCCTTCGCCACCAGTTATTGCATCATTGCCGTCGCCACCGATGATTACATCGTTACCGCTATTGCCATCGACAGAATCATTGCCAGTGCCGCCATTTAATGCATCGTTGCCATCCTGGCCAGAAACCTTGTCAGCACCATCGCCGGCATTGACCACATCATTTCCTGATCCGGAATCAATGGTGTCGTTTCCCCCATTTCCAGATACCGTGTCATTGCCAGCACCTGAGTTGATGGTGTCGTTGCCGTCTGAATCACAGATGACATCATTGCCATTTCCTGAATTCACTACATGGTCACCGGTTCCAGTCACCACAATTACGTCGTTTCCGTTTGTTCCGTTTATCGTTGGCGCACTCGAGGTGATTGTTGCCGTGACTCCGTTGCAAGTGGCAACTGCTGCATGTGCTGTGATGCCAGTTTGCACAGTAGCTAGTGCAGTTATGGCCACTATTCCTAAAACTTTTTTCATGACTAACTACTCCTAGACGGGTTGAGGTACTGCTCTCAACTTAGGCGAAAGTCAGCCAAAAAGCAGGTTGAAGGCATCCAAAAATGATCCAAAATTTAGCAAAATTTAGCGATAAGAATATTTGGCTAACGAGAGTAAAAGCTAGTCAGCGCCTAGTAGTTCCTCGATATTTACATCCTTGAAGGTCAAAATCCGTGCTTGTTTCACAAATCTGGCCTGCCCGTACAAATCCCATACCCAGGCATCCAGAATCGTTAAATCGAAATAAACATCTCCTGAGTCATTGGTGCAGACCTTCAAGTCGTGGCCATTAGCCAAATACATTCGGCGCTCGGTGTGAATTATGTAGCGATATGCGTGAACTAAATCGCCATAAGATTCGTAAAGGTTTAACTCAAGTTCAGTTTCTTTACGCTCTAATTCTTCAGCACTCATACTTCCTAGCCTATGCCCCAGCCGACGATGACAGGCTCCACGACTTACGGTGATATTCGGTTAGTCCAACTTCACGAATTGCTGTCATATGTTTAGCGGCGCCGTAACCAACATTTGAGGCCCAGCCATACTGGGGAAAGGTTAACGCAAGTTTTTGCATATATTCGTCGCGTTCGACTTTGGCAAGGACACTTGCAGCCGCTACTGAAGCACAACTTGCATCGGCTTTAATCTTGAGCGTTACTGGCAAATCTATGCTTGGGATGTCAATTGTGAATAGGTCGGATTCTTTGCCTTGCAGCCAGTTGTGCTTGCCATCAAGAATTATGTGGTTGGGCTTGATTGCCAACCCTGAATACGCTCTTGTCCATGCAAGGCGAAGGGCATTTATTATTCCGATTTCATCTATTTCGGCAGCGGTGGCTGAGCCAACCGCGCATGATTTGGTCCACTGCTTTATTGCTAGGTAATTTTCTAATCGCGCTTTGGCGCTCATCTGCTTGCTGTCCCGTAATTGTGCTGGTGGTTGAGCTACGTCTACATCAATTACTGCTACACCCACGCTTACCGGTCCAGCTAAAGCGCCACGGCCAACTTCATCAACGCCAGCGACAAACTTAACTCCTTGAGTGAACAACAAATGTTCTTCAATCAAGGATGGCGCGACTGACATTAGCGCTCGATGCCACCGATTCGATCGAGTGGCCATATCCGCACTGAAACTCTGCCCACTACATCTTTTAATGGAACCATGCCATTGTTCAGGTCTAGATGGAATCTTGAATCTTCCGAATTGCCACGGTTGTCACCCATAACAAATACATGGCCGTCAGGAACTAGCACGCTGAAGTCAACTTGGTTAGTGCTCGATCCTGCCCGTATGTAGGGCTCATCAATCCCTTCACCATTTCGCACGATGCGCCCTTTGGTATCGCAACACTGAATTTGATCTCCGGCCACACCAATAACGCGCTTCACTAGATCCTTGCCTGAATTAGCTGGAACAATGCCGACATACTGCAGGAAGTGTCCAAGCTTTCCGCTGTAGGGATTGGTGTATCCAACGCCCAGCCAACTGCTTGGGTCATGAAAAACAATGACATCGCCCCGGTTAACACCAGTAATTTTTGTCGAAATTTTGGAAACCACAATTCGGTCGTTGATCTGCAGAGTACTTTCCATTGACGCACTCGGAACATAAAACGCTTGAAAAATAAAAGTGCGAACCAAGACTGAAAGCACCAAAGCCGAGACAAGCACGACTGCAGTTTCGCGGAGAAAACCACCCGGCTTTTTAGTCATAGTTCTGCTTTCCATTTACTAAGTAATTATTCCGTAATGGTCAGGTAAATGCAGGAAACCGAGTAACTAGTGAGTAACTAATTGCCAATCCCAAACAGTCGCCTGGGATTCAAATTAGGAGTTTTCGCGCTTTTCGCGAATTTTGGCAGCCTTGCCACGAAGATCGCGCAAGTAGTACAACTTCGCACGGCGCACATCGCCACGGCTGACGAGTTCGATTTTCTCAACGATTGGTGAATGTACTGGAAAGGTGCGCTCAACACCAGTTCCAAAGCTAACCTTGCGAACTGTGAAAGTCTCGCGAACGCCACCGCCATGGATGCGGATTACGATGCCCTGAAAAATCTGAATACGTGAGCGGTTGCCTTCAATAACGCGAACGTGCACTTTGACGGTGTCACCGGCGCGGAAGTCAGGAATATCGCTGCGAAGTGAAGCGGAATCTAGATCGTCTAAGTAATGCATAACTACTCCAGGAGACATGTCGCCGCAGGTCGCATACCTCAATAAAGGTCTTGCCCGATGTTCGTTATCAACTTTGTTAGCGACTCCCCTACGGCAGAGGTGCTAGTTGCAACTATCTGAGTTTGCCATAAACCGCTAGTTTGCGCCAAATTCGGGAAGTTATTTGCCTAAATCTGGACGGTTCTGCGCTGTACGCTGCTGTGCTTGAGCGAGTCGCCAGGCTGCAATCTTGGCGTGATCGCCAGAAGTTAGAATTTCGGGAACCACCAAGTCGCGCCAACTAGGTGGTCGAGTGTAGACCGGACCTTCGACTAAATTCTCCATAGCGCCTTCTGCGAATGAGTCGTCTTGAAAACTTTGTTCGTTGCCTAAAACGCCAGGGACTAATCGCACCATAGCCTCAATCATGGCCAACACTGCTACTTCGCCCCCGGCTAGGACATAGTCTCCGATAGAAACTTCCATCACTTTGACTCTGGTGGCGTAGTGTTCTGCTACTCGTGAATCAATCCCCTCGTAGCGACCACAGGCGAAAACCACATGTCCGGCGCCTGAAAGTTGCTGCGCCACTTTTTGATCAAAAACCTTTCCCGAAGGAGTTGGAATTACCAGAATCGAATCTGGTTGCACTAACTCATCAAGCACTTCACCCCAAGGCTCTGGTTTCATGACCATGCCTGGCCCACCACCATAAGGGGTGTCGTCAACGGTGTGATGTTTGTCATAGGTATGGCTACGCAAATCGTGAATTGCAACTTGGAGTAGACCATCTTGCGTAGCCTTGCCAATTAGTGACAATTTCAATGGCTCAAAGTATTCAGGGAAAATGCTAACGACATCAATCTGCATCAGCTTCACCTCGGACAACTTCTGCTTCGGAATCATCCAATAAACCTGGTGGCGGATTTAACGTGACAATACCGGCCAGGATATCAATTTCTGGAACTATTTGTTTCACAAATGGAACCAAAACTTCATTTCCAGGTTCCGCCACAATGGCCAATAAATCTTGAGCAGGCAAATGAACAACTTCACTCACTTTTCCAACAGTCGAACCGTCAACCAACTTGGCAGTTAGACCGATGAGTTGATGATCGTAAAACTCGTCTGGATCAGTGGGTAACTGTAGTGGATCAACATCGATTGATAACTCGAGAGATTTTATTTCATCAGCCATTGTTCGATCATCTATGCCGACGAAATGGACCACGAATTTCCCGCTATGCCACTTGGTTGAAGCCACCGTTAGGGTTCGTTTGTTGCTCGTCGTGAGATTACTTCCTTGGGCAAAGCGAATCTCTGGTTCATCTGTAAATGGTTCAACAAATACGTCGCCACGAACCCCATGGGCTCGACCGATTCGCCCGACAAGGAGCAGCATTAATTAGCGCTCGTCAACGTCGAGAATATCTATACGCACATTACCTTTTGTAGAAATTGCGTTTAGTACTGTGCGCAGTGCGGAAGCGGTACGACCAGCCTTACCAATTACTCGACCCATATCTTCTGGATTAACTTGAACTTCCAGTGTTGTGCCGCGACCTTGACGTTCGCGGACAACAACGTCATCTGGATAATCAACTATCCCGCGAACGAGATGTTCTAAGGCATCGTCAAGCATGGATTAAGCCTCTTCAGCAGGTGCTTCTTCGGCGACAACTTCAACAACTGGAGCCTCTTCGGCGGCAGGTGCTTCTTCGGCGACAACTTCAACAACTGGAGCCTCTTCGGCGGCAGCAACTTCTTCGGCAGGTGCTTCTTCGGCTGGAGCAACAACTTCGGCATCTGTTACCTCAACTGCTGGCACTTCTTCAATTGCTTCTACTGCGGCAACTTCTGCTTCGGTAACTTCAACTTTTGGCTCAGCCTTTGGCTTAATAGTTGGAGTGCGTGGCTCATCAGCAACTGCCAATACAGTCGCAGCGAAGTTGTCGAGTTTGCTGGTCTTGGCCTCGGCAACTTTTAGTGTGCCTTCAGCGCCTGGCAGGCCCTTGAATTTTTGCCAATCGCCAGTAATTTTCAATAGGGCAAGCACTGGCTCAGTTGGCTGAGCGCCAACGCCTAACCAATACTGGACCCGCTCAGAGTTAATCTGAATAAGACTTGGTTCTTCTTTTGGATGGTACAAACCGATTTCTTCTATTGCACGGCCATCGCGTGCGGTACGCGAGTCAGCAATGACCACGCGGTACTGGGGATTACGAATTTTGCCGAGACGCTTGAGCTTGATCTTTACAGCCACGAAATTTATTTCTCCTGAGTATGGTTTGAACGGTTTTGCGGTTCATGTGGGGCAAGAACTGCGCAACAATTCGGATGAATCCGCAAAAAGACACAGGTAGAGGGCCGGCGCTTTAGGCGGGATTACTTGAGATAGTCTGCCAGATTTCGGGCAATCAGTGAAATCAGGGCCGAAACTCAGTGGGGACCGAGTAAATCTTTAAAGGCGCTAGGTAATTCAGTAAGTTCATTCGCCGGTGATTCTGGGCTAATGCCAGCTGCCTCGGCGGCTCGCTTCGCTGGGTTTCCTGAACGCTTTGCTCCTTTTCCGGGCTTCTTTTTGCTAGTTGCTTGTCGGACAGGTAAGCCTGGCATCGCTGGAATGCCAGGCACCGATCCACCCTTGGCCATCTGCTTCATAACTTTTTGCGCCTGACTAAATCGGTCAATCAAGCCATTCACATCGCTAACTTGCGTGCCCGAGCCTCGGGCGATTCGAGCGCGACGCGATCCGTTCAGAATCTTTGGATCATCACGTTCGGACGGAGTCATGGACGAGATGATTGCGGTCACCCGATCAATCTCGCGATCGTCAATGTTTTCAATCTGCTTTTTCATGTCGCCCATGCCAGGCATCATTCCCATGATTTTTGACATCGAGCCAAGTTTTTTCATTTGCTTCATTTGTTCCATGAAGTCGCTCAATGTGAAGTTATCGCCTGATTGAAGTTTAGCTGCCAGTTTTGCAGTTTGGTCTTCATCAAATGTTGCTTCAGCTTGCTCTATGAGGGTTAAAACATCGCCCATGTCAAGAATGCGTGATGCCATCCGATCTGGATGAAAAATCTCAAAGTCGGTTAACTTCTCACCAGTTGATGCGTACATTATTGGTCTATTTGTTACGGTTGCCACTGAAAGTGCAGCACCACCACGAGCATCGCCATCAAGTTTGGTTAGTACAACTGCATCAATTCCGATTTGCTCAGCAAAAGTCTGCGCCGTGTTAACCGCGTCCTGACCAGTCATTGCGTCAATTACGAGCAGAGTTTCTGTTGGCCCAGCTTCATCACGCACTTTGGCTAGTTGCGCCATCAATTCGTTATCAATACTTAAACGACCAGCTGTATCAACAATTACAACGTCGTGAAGTTTCTGCTTTGCAAATGCGATACCGTCTCGAGTAACTTGAACTGGATCGCCCACACCATTGCCCGGCTCTGGTGCATACACCAAAGTGTTGGCTTGTTCTCCAACAATTTTCAATTGATCTACAGCATTTGGTCGCTGTAAGTCGGCAGCAATTAACATCGGTTGATGCCCCTGGCTGCGCAGATGCAGCGCCAACTTTCCAGCAAGAGTAGTTTTACCAGCGCCTTGCAAGCCCGCAAGCAGAATTACGGTTGGTGGAGTTTTTGCCAACCGCAGTCGACGCGTTTGGCCCCCGAGAATTTCAACTAATTCTTCATTGACTATTTTTACTATTTGTTGCGCCGGATTTAGCGCAGCGGATACTTCAGCTCCTAGTGCTCGCTCTTTGACCCGAGAACAGAATGGACGTACGACTTCAAGAGCAACGTCAGCATCTAGTAGCGCAATGCGAATTTCACGAACGGTTTCATCGATGTCCGATTCGGTGAGTCGGCCTTTTCCCCTAAGTTGCTTAAAGGTTGCCGACAATCTGTCAGATAGCGATGCGAACATACCGCAATTCTATCTGGGCTGTAGGCGACAAGCTTAGGCCATCAAGTCACTGAATTGCTTAGCTCAAGAGCATCCAAAATAGTAGACCGCACTTCCTGAGCGCGTGCTGGAGTCAGATGAGCGCCACCTGCCGTCTTTTCAATCACATAGAAGACATCCACTGCTTCTGATCCTAAGGTTGCAACACGGGCTGCGATAATGTCGACATTCACTGCTGAGATTGCGCCAGCCACGATTCGCAATAGGCCAGGGAAATCGTGAGCTCGCACTTCAATCACGGTTGCGCGCGCCGAAACATCCTCGAGGATTTTTACTTGTGCTGGAGGGTAGGTGAACCCAGCGCCAAGCATATCTTGTCGCCGACGCTCTAGTCGGGCAGAAACATCCAACTGTCCATTCAAAATCAAACCAAGATCTCGAGCGATTTCCTGAATGTCTGGCATGTCGCCATACTGTGGGGTCACACCCCAAACACTGACCGCCCGCTCGCCAACTGTTTGTGTAGTTGCGGTTCTAACACTTAACTGATGGAGCGCCAATACCCCAGCACAAGCAGCAAGTAAACCCGTGGAATCGGGAGCCGAGATTGTTATTGTTGGCAGGCTGGACATTGAATCGAGCAAAACTTCAATGTCTCCTGACGCACCGACCTCGAGGCGCTCTGGATCAAGTTCTGGTGGTGGTGGAATCTCATCTCCCCTAAGTACGGCATGAACTCGACTAACCAAATCCGAAATAAGCGAAAGTCGCCATTCTGATGAGACTGCTGGTCCCGTGGCGCGCGAATCTGCCTCTGTCAAAGCGTGCAGCATTTCAAGGAAATCGTGTTCCTGCACAATTTGAGCCACAAAATTTATCGTCGCATCATCTTCGGGGTCACGCTTAGTTGCGACGTCTGGAAGCAGCAGGTGATGCTCCACCATCTTGACTAAGGTGGCAGATTCACTGTCGTCGAAACCAAGGCGCTGGGCAATCCCTGGCATGATCTCAACACCGACTTCGGTGTGGTCACGATCTTGAGCTTTGCCGATGTCATGAAACAGCGCACCAATTAAGAGTAAGTCTGGCCGAGCAACACGTCTGGTCATGGTTGAAGCATTAATCGCAGTTTCGACTAAGTGTCTGTCAACCGTGAAAACATGCAGTGGGTTATGTTGTGGTGCTGACCTGACAACCGCCCACTCTGGAATCAAACGATTAAAGATTTCAAATTGATCAAGTGCCTCCCAGACTGGCAGCGCCAACCTACCAGCGCCGATTAACGAAACCAGAGCCTCTCGGGCAGCTCTTGGCCATGGGGTTGGCATAGGTGCGGATTCACTTGCTAATCGATTCACCGTTTCTGGTTGCAAGCGCAGGCCGTGTTGGGCAGCAGCGGCGGCGGCCCGAAGCACCAATACTGGATCGGTACTGGGGTCTGCCGTTTTAGCCAGCACCACTTCTCCATCGCGGACCATAACACCAGGTGCCAATGGTGTCTCATCACTCATTACCGGCACAACTACTTTGCGTCGCAGTATTCCCTTGCGCTCAGTTACTCCTTGATGCTTGACTCGGTGCCAAGTTAGCTCAGAAATGTAACTGATGGTACGGCCGGCACTCGAAACTTGGCGAAGTAAAGCATCATCAGATTCAATTTCTAAAAGTTCGGCAACTGCGGCCTGCTCCTGCAAAGTTAACCGATCACTCGGTCGGCTGGTGACTAGGTGCAGGGCATCACGCACGTCGAGTAAGAATGCATAAGCGCTGGCTAAACCTGTTTGGTCAACTTCGGCGATTCCTGTTGCGGCAACGCCATTGAGGATGCCTAAATCACGTAATCCACCGAACGATTCTTTTAAATCAGGTTCCAGAAGGTGGGCAAGTTCGCCATTTCGAGTTATTCGATCTTGAACATAGCTTCGCAGTCCCGGTAACCTCTTCTGGCCCATTGCCCGCCAGTCTGCCAGAACCTGCTCCTTGAGTTTCTCGCAAAGAGATTCGTCGCCATAAACAGTGCGCGCATCAAGTAAGCCCAGAGCGACCTTTAAGTCATCAGCCGCCATGGTGCGGGCTTGGGCAACAGTGCGCACCGAGTGATCTAATTTCATTCCCTCATCCCAAATCGGATACCACAATTTGTTTGCGACTTGGGGAATCAAATTTGGATTAGCTGACGGTGGCACTAGCAGCACTAGATCCAGGTCGCTACCTGGAGCTAATTCACCTCGACCATAACCGCCAACAGCGACAACAGCCCCGCCTAACTGACTAACACCAGCCGCTTGAGCTAGCTCCTTAATCCAACTATCTGTTAAAGCTAGGAGTTCGCTACGCCGCTTGGCACTTGGCTTGATTTTCTGAGCTAAAAACTCTTTTCGCTGATTCGAAAACTCGCCCACAGTAACTCCTTTCTAAAACTGACCCAAAAAAACAGGTGGCACTCGTGACATCAGTCGTCTCGAGTGCCACCTGAAATTACTTAAAGAGCTTCGCTACCCTTTTCGCCAGTGCGAACTCGCACGACAGAGTCGACTGGTACTACCCAGACCTTTCCATCTCCGATTCGACCAGTGTTGGCTGCCTCGACAATTGTTGACACGACTGAATCTGCATCAGCATCGTCAACAAGTACTTCGATGCGAACTTTTGGCACGAGATCGACAGTGTATTCAGCACCACGGTACACCTCAGTGTGACCGCGCTGGCGGCCGTAACCTGAAGCTTCTGACACGGTCATGCCATGGAGGCCACGGTTTTCAAGTGCCACTTTGATATCTTCCAACTTAAATGGCTTAACAATTGCTGTAATGAGCTTCATGTTTATGCCCCTTCCTTAGCTGAGCCTGACAATACTGAACCGAAGCCACCTGCGCCACGGTTTTCGAATTCGTAGCCTGATTCGGCGTGCTCAGTTAAGTCAACACCTTCAATTTCTGCATCGCGAGCGACGCGGAAGCCGATGGTCTTCTCAATGATGAACCCAAGAATCAGAGCGACGGTGAATGAATACAGGAATACTGATCCGGCACTGATGGCCTGTGAACGAAGGCCGGCAAACCCGCCGCCGTAAAACACGCCATCCCATGCAAGTGAATTCACCTTAGACGTGCTGAAGAAGCCGATGAACAAGCAGCCGACGATACCGCCGACTAAGTGCACGCCGACGACATCAAGGCTGTCATCGAAGCCAAACTTGTACTTCAAGCCAACGGCAAGCGCACAAATTGCCCCAGCTAACAAACCTAGAATTACTGCAGCCCAAGGAGTAATGAAAGCGCACGCTGGAGTGATTGCAACTAGGCCTGCGACCGCACCAGAGGCAGCGCCCAAACTTGTTGGATGACCATCGCGAATCTTTTCAACAATCAACCAGCCTAGAAGGGCCGCTGAAGTTGCAACCTGCGTATTCATGAATGCAAGTCCAGCAATACCGTTTGCACCCAGTGAAGAGCCTGCATTAAATCCGAACCATCCGAACCAAAGTAGACCGGCACCGATCAGAACCAATGGCACGTTGTGTGGGCGCATCGGGTCTTTGCGCCAGCCAACGCGCTTGCCGAGCACTATTGCCAATGCAAGTGCGGCAGCACCAGCATTAATGTGAACGGCAGTGCCACCAGCGAAGTCCTCTACAGCTTTGCCATTCAGAATGCCAGCACCTGAAGCCAGCCAGCCAGCACCGATTATTGTGCCATCCTTTAGCTTGGTACCAAAGTCAAAGACCCAGTGCGCAACTGGGAAATAAACAACACTTACCCAAATAGTTACGAAAATTCCCCAAGAAATGAACTTGGTGCGATCTGCAATTGCACCGCTAATCAAAGCTGGTGTGATTATCGCGAACATTAACTGGAATGCGGCAAATACGAGTACCGGAATGGTGTACTCGCCTCCGTTATTCACAACTGCATCGATACCGCTACTCAAGCGAGAGAGATCGAAAGCTCCGAAAAATTGGCTTGTGCTGGTGTCATTGCCAAATGCCAAGGCGAAACCGTAAATGACCCACAGGACACTTACGATTCCGATGGTCACAAATGACATCATCATCATGTTGAGCGTGCTCTTGGCCCGAGTCATGCCACCGTAGAAAAACGCCAAACCTGGCGTCATCAACAGTACGAGGGCAGTAGACGCGAGAACCCAAGCGATATCTCCATTGTTCATTAGTCCTCCACTAATGTGCTTAGCAACTCTTCCCCTTGTGGCTAAAGCGCTAAATACGAATAAAACTACGACAGCGCTGTCGATACGCCTATCTTTAATGGGTTGTGTTGCGCAAAGTGACTTGAAATGTTTCCCGCGTGTTACAAAGTATTAATCAATGTTAATAATCCGCCAGTTTGATGACCCAAAGCAAGGAAGTTGCGAGGTTGGTAGCCGACTTCCCTGCCCACTACTTGCCTAAAACCATTTTTGTCGGGGGAAATATCTAGGATTGACATAACAATACGGTTTCGAATTGCAAAAGCGAAAGGTCATCATGGCTACTCAAATTGCACCACCCCAGAAAGAGCTCTTTTGGTTTCGGCCGGTAGGCAGATCCATACTCGGTGTGCTGGCCATTTTGTCGCTCGGATATTTTCTCGGTCCACTGATTGGCAGTGTGCGCCGGGCAGCTAAAACACCTGCATATTTAATTACCTTACTTCTTGGTTTGTGGATGATAAAAATCTTTAATCTCGGAACCCAAGGCGCGGTGATGTTCGGTGTCGTACTTGGATTTATGGCGCTATTTACTAGGCAGCTAGTTCCACCCGCAATTGAAGCTTCAGTTGAGTTCCATCTGCAACAAACAACTTCAGACCTAGCTTCTTTTGCACTTCCTGAAGCCGATGGCAGCGGCAATGCAATTTCATATTTCTTTAAGGCCAAAGCTCAAGTCGTGGCAATTGAACGGGCACAACGGGCTCGAGTTGATGGCATAAACACCTTTTATCGTGATGTCGAGACTTTCAAAACTAGTTTTCCTGAGATTGAATTCGGCCAAGATACCGATTCCGAAGAAACACTTTTGACAATCGACGGTTGCGAACTTTTTGAACCGCGAAAGGGGCCAACAGTTACTCAGCGTGAGACTCGCTCTGGTGGTCGTCCATTCATAGGAACCAAAGTCGGACCACTTTTCGTCGGTGGAGCTGGTGGATCAACTAGTCATTCAACTTCAATAACTACTCCAGCTGAAGACATTGTGCAATCAGTTGACTCAGGCGCTTTAATAGTCACTTCACGTGGTATTTCGTTTGTCGGCAGCAAGTACACAAGGCATAGCGAATTCAAATCACTTATTGCTGCCCAAGGTGAATACGACCGAATGACATTTGCAGACAGTAAGAAAACCACGATTTGGGGTGCAGTATTTCCATCAAGAGTAGACATGTGGATGGTGAATGCAATTATCGGCGCGGTAGATGAACTGAGCGATCGCAAACTAGACACTTCAGGGAAGGCCTCAGTTGAGGAAATCAAATCTGCGCTCAAAGGCGCTTTTGATGCGACTGTTTCAATGTTGGGAGATTTCTACAAGACTGCTAATGCTGAATTTGAAGCTGCCAATAGCCAGTTACGCGAGTACCACCGGGTTTACCCAAATCAAGTTGCCCTGCCAAGTTCGCCAGCTACCCACAATCAGTTAGCCTGATTTCACGATTGCAGGTTAAGCAAGGAGTCCAGCGACAAATTCTGCTGGCTCGAATACCGCAAGATCATCTGGCCCTTCCCCAAGGCCGACTAATTTCACCGGCACACCAAGCTCCTGCTGCACGGCTACTACGATGCCACCTTTTGCCGTGCCATCTAGTTTTGAGAGCACAACACCTGTGACGGGCACAACTTCGCTAAAAACTTTTGCTTGAATTAATCCATTTTGACCAGTAGTGGCGTCAATTACTAAAAGGACTTCGGCGATCGGTCCACGCTTTGCACACACCCGATATACCTTGCCCAACTCGTCCATCAAACCTTGTTTGGTATGTAACCGACCCGCAGTATCGATTAGAACCACATCTACTTCCTGTTCGTAGCCCTTAGTTACTGCATCAAAAGCAACAGAACCTGGATCACTACCTTCAGCGCCTCGAACTACAAGCGCACCAACTCGATCGCCCCAAGTTGCTAACTGATCGGCTGCTGCGGCTCGAAATGTATCGGCAGCACCAAGCAATACTTCTTTGTCTTGATTTGAAATGAATTTGGCCAGCTTGCCGGTGGTTGTGGTTTTACCGGTTCCATTGACTCCAACTGTGAGCACAACGGCAGGAATGGTTTGACTTCGAGTGAGTTGGAGTGTGCGATCTAATCCACCATCCACAACTTTCACTAATTCGGTTCGGGCTAGATTAAATAATTCGTCAGCATTAGAAATGTTTTCGCTGCGAACAATTCGCTTCAGACCAGCAACAAACTCGGATGCAGCCTGCGCTCCCATGTCAGCCATGATCAAGGCATCTTCGAGCTCCTGCCAGGCATCTTCATCAATTGCGGAACGATTAAACACTGATCGAAAAATGCTGGTCAGTGATCCGCGGGACTTGCCAAAGTCATCCGCGGCAGATTTCTTGCTCGAATTAGATGTGACTGACTGCGATACTGGTGCCTCAACCAGACTTTCAGGATGGTCAGCACCCTGAATAGATGCTGCAGTCTTACCGCTTTTTTGGCTTCGCGCCCGAAGCACGAAGAAAAGCACGGCTGCAACTAAGCCGACTGTGGCAATAATTATGACCAGGGCGTTGGTGTTCATTCGGCTGCGCTTTCACCAGAAGGACTATTAACTAAAGACTAAACCTGTTACACCAATGCGGAGTCATCAGGTTGTTCTTCCCGAACAATCCGCTGACTAATGACATGAGTTACGCCATCTCCGCGCATAGATACGCCATACAAAGCATCTGCAATCTCCATTGTGTGCTTCTGGTGCGTAATGATGATCAACTGCGAACTGGACTTAAGGTCAGCCAAAATGTTCAGTAGGCGAAGCATATTTACTTCATCGAGTGCAGCCTCGACCTCATCAAGGATGTAGAACGGGCTTGGCCGAGCCTTGAAAAGTGCAACTAAGAATGCCACCGCTGTGAGCGATTGCTCGCCACCGGAAAGCAATGACAATCTACGGAAATTCTTGCCCGGTGGTCGGGCCTCAATTTCAACGCCAGAATTAAGCAGATCTTCGGGGTCGGTCAGGCGCATCCGAGCTTCACCGTCTGGGAACAGTCCAGCAAACACTTGCTTAAACTCTTTTTCAGTATCAGCAAAAGCTCGAGCGAACACTGTTTGGACCCGCTCGTCAACATCTTTTATAACGGTTAGCAGGTCATTTCGAGACCGGCGTAGATCCTCAAGTTGTTCACCCAAAAACTTATGCCGTTCTTCCAAGGCGGAGAATTCTTCAAGTGCTAGCGGGTTAACTTTGCCCAGTAACGCTAGCGAACGTTCAGCAGTGGCCAACCGAGATTCCTGCTGACTTCGAACATAAGGGTAAGGTTGCGGATCTTCATCAACCTCTTCATCGCCTGGTGCAGGTGGACTCGGTGGCACTAATACCGTCGGGCCATACTCAGTCAATAAGTCATCTGGCGAGACGCCATACTCTTCAATTGATCGATTCTCGAGATTTTCGATTCGCAAACGCTGTTCTGCTCGCGCTACCTCGTCACGATGCACAGTATCAGTCAATACTTCTAAGTCAGCAGTAAGCACGCGAATTCGATCACGTACTGAACGAACTTCTGACTCTTGCTCAGTCTTTGCGGTAGCAGCCTTCTCCCGTTCCCGTTGCGCTTGCTCAATGGATGCGCCTAAAAGTGCAAGTGCGCTCTCGCTGGCAACGACCACCGCACCAGCTGTTTGTGCTTGGCGACGGCGTTGTTCGCGCAATTCAATTGCTCGGGCTCGGGTAGTGCGTTCAACATGTGCTGCGTGTTCGAGTTGTTCAATCTGTAATTCAAGGGCAGAAAGTCGTTCTTCGCCGGTGCGCAATGCTAATCGCGCGTCGAGTTCAATCTGGCGCACAGCAGTTGCGGCACTGGCTAGGGCCTCTCTGGCAGATTCATCCAAAGCCGAGTCATCGGCTGGCTCTTGCTGAGCGGAAGTTAGTCGAGCTTGTAAATCATTAACTACCCGAAGATCGTCTTCGCGCGCCTTCATCGCTGAATCCATAGCAGCTGCCAAGCGGTCCGCTTCGCCCGTCGCACTTCGAACTACAGACTGCAGGCTGCCAAGCTGCTCTGCGATAGCAGCCATATTTGCGTCTGACTCGTGCAGGCGATCCAGTGCGTGGCCTACCACGATAACCGCTTCAGCATGAACTTGCAGGGCTGAAGCAACGTTGAACTTTGTTCGATCAAGTTCATGCGCTGCTGATTCCAAACGAACACGGGCTTCATCGACAGCAGCCTGTAGTTCGATAAGTGACTGCGCTCCGTGCGTTCCACCTTGGACTAAGCCAAGGCTGTAAAGGTCTCCGCCTCGAGTGACTGCGGTCAAATTCGGATTGCTGTTTGTAATGGAAATTGCTTCCTCGCGAGTCTGTACTGCTACTACTCGAGCCAAAAGGTTGGCCAATGTTTTATGCAAATCTGAATCGCAGCGAATTAAATCAATTGCGTAACGCTGTCCTGCGGCTAACGGAGGCCAAACCGCAGTTTCCGACAGATCCTGACCAACAACAACTAAAGTTGCCCGACCAGCTTCATCGCGGTGCAACATTTGTATTGCCTGCTGGGCTGCATCTGGCGAAGCAACAGCAATTGCGTCAGCCGCGCTACCTAGTGCAGTTGAAATCGCCAGTTCCCAGCCAGATTCAATCTGCATCAACGCGGCAACGGAGCCTAAGATTCCCGACATGGAATTGCTAGCTGCCAAAATTGCAGCGCCGCCATCGCGACGGGACATGCCTTGCTCTAGTGCTTCGAGTCTGGCAGCTGCAGCAGTTCGCTCTTTTTCGGCTTCAACTTCACGACTGCGAGCATTAGCCAAAGTTAATTCAGCATTTGCCAGAACGGCCTGTGCCCGTTCGTAACTGTCATCGAGATTTACCTCGCCCTCATCGAGACCGGCTACTTGACCTTCAATTACGGCAAATTCTCCGGCGGCCTGCGCTGCTTGTTCTCGTGCAGTGGCCAATCGACTAGCAAGGCGCTCTATTTCTGAGGTGCGAGTTTCCACTCTTGAAGTAGCGGCAGCAACCTGTCCAGCTAGTCGCGCCAGTCCCTCGCGACGATCGGCGATAGTGCGAGCTGCTTGCTGTAAGCGTGCGTCTTCTGCAGCCAATGCAGACTCCGCAGAAACTCGCTCATTGATTGCAGCAGTAAGAGCTGTCCGCTCTTCACCAACTTTTGCGTTTAACGCTTCAAGTGCTACGCGTAACTCGGACGCCTCACGATCAATCTCCTCGGGATCTCGACCTGGAGGTACTTCTTCCTCTTGTGCTTGTCCTAATCGCACCCGTTCACGGGCCAATGCCAAGGTGGAGCGAAGGCGTTCTTGTAATGCACCTAATTGATAGAAGGTGTGTGAAGCCTGCTCAACCAAGGGATTCGCCTGGGTGATGGCAGCATCCAGAATCGCTTCCCGTGCTTTAGCAGCAGTTAGTTCGCTCTCAACCTCTCGACGACGTTCTCGCAAAGCAGTCTCGTCTGCGATTTCAGCGTCCAAAGCCTCACGCAATTGGGTTAAATCGTCAGCGAGTAGCCGTAGTCGTGCATCGCGCACATCAGACTGAATTACATTCGCTCGACGGGCGACCTCCGCTTGGCGACCCAATGGCTTTAGCTGGCGCCTAAGTTCATTTGTTAAATCCTCAAGCCGAGTTAAGTTTGAATCCATTGCTGCTAGTTTGCGTAATGCCTTTTCTTTGCGCTTACGGTGTTTTAGAACGCCGGCAGCTTCCTCGATGTAGCCTCGATGTTGCTCTGGGGTTCCTAGCAAAATTTCCCGAAGTCGGTTTTGGCCAACGATGACATGCATCTCGCGACCGATTCCAGAGTCGCTAAGCAATTCTTGGATATCTAAAAGTCGGCAGGCAGTTCCGTTGATTGCATATTCTGATCCACCATTTCGAAACATGGTGCGCGAAATAGTTACTTCGGTGTAGTCAATGGGTAATGCGCCATCAGTATTGTCAATGGTCAGCAATACTTCAGCACGACCTAATGGAGCGCGTCCCTTTGAGCCCGAGAAGATTACATCTTCCATCTTTCCGCCGCGCAGTGACTTAGCGCCTTGTTCACCCATTACCCAGGCGATGGCATCTACCACGTTTGATTTACCAGAACCGTTAGGGCCAACTACGGCAGTAATACCGGGCTCAAAATTTAGCGTCGTTGACGAAGCAAACGACTTAAAGCCGCGGATGGTAAGACTCTTGAGGTACACGCAGGTCTTCCTGATCGGGCCAGCGGGGAATCTAGCGATGTGCGACTTTCAGTTTACCGTGCCCGCTGGTCAATCTTTAGAAACGGCAGGCACTTAGCTGACTGTGGATAACTGTTGACACTTTGGGCAGCTAAAGGATGAGCGGTTCATAAAGTGGTCCCGAACTATCGGCCGGCCACATCGACTGCAGGGCTCATCCTCTCGTCCGTAGGCATTAAGGTCGCGGGAAAAATAGCCACTCTCACCGTTCACATTTACATAAAGGGCATCAAAAGAGGTGCCGCCTACGGCCAATGCATCTCGCATCACACTTTGCGCACTGGTAAGAAGTAGGTCCAATTTTTGTTTGCTTATTGAGCTGGCAGGGGTAGCCCAATGAATTTTGGCTAACCAAAGTGCCTCGTCGGCGTAAATATTTCCAATGCCGCTTACCAGAGTTTGGTCAAGCAAAATCCGTTTGATTTGAGTTGGCTTCTTGCGAATCGCAGCAATGCACTCTTGCTTATCCCATAGTGGGTCTAATGGATCTTGGGCAATGTGGAATGCAGATTCTGGAACAATGATTCCACGCGCATCAGGACCTAGTTCCTCGACATTCATCCAGCCAAAAGTTCGCTGATCAACAAAGTGCACCGCGTTCTCACCTTCAGTAAACACACAGCGCACCCGTAAATGCTTCTCGGGCTTAGCGGTTATCGGTTGGATTAACACTTGGCCGCTCATACCTAGATGAGTCACCAGCGCCTGGCCATTATCCAAAACCAGCCAAAGGAATTTGCCACGTCTATTTGTGTCGATGATCGATCGTCCTGACAGCCTTGCCGCAAATTCTCGAGCACCTCCGATTTGCCTGCGGACTGCGCGGGGATGCCTGGCGGTTGCTTTCGAAATAGTTTTGCCGACTACATATTCATGGATGCCCCGGCGTACAACTTCAACTTCGGGCAACTCGGGCATGTCTGTAATGTACCCGTGAAATTACTTTTCGGCGTGTTCAGCCTTGAGTTCGGCGTACGCACTAGCAGCGGCAAGTTGCTCCGCCTCTTTCTTGTTTGAGCCAGTTCCGTGACCGTAGAGACGCTCACCAAGAACCACTTGGGCATGGAACATCTTTTCGTGATCCGGTCCCTGTTCAGTAATGGAGTATGCGGGTACTCCTACTCCTAATTCAGCAGTAAGTTCTTGCAACGAAGTCTTCCAGTCAAGACCCGCGCCTAGTGATTGAGCTTGCTCAAGTAAATAAGCAAAATTGCCTAAGACAAATGACTTAACTTCAGCCAATCCATTGCTCAAGTAGATTGCGCCAATCACTGCCTCTACGGTGTCAGCAAGTATTGAGGACTTGTCGCGGCCACCTGTGGCCTCTTCACCTTTACCTAGTAAAAGATAATCTCCTAGGCGTAATTCGCGAGCAACGGAAGCGAGTGCGCGAGCATTAACAACAGCTGAGCGCATTTTGGCCAATTGACCTTCTGGTAAATCCTGATGTTCTTGGTAAAGAAAGTCTGTGATTATGATGCTTAAGACTGAGTCGCCTAAAAATTCCAGTCGCTCATTAGTTGGGATTCCACCTGATTCGTATGCAAAAGATCGATGGGTGAGAGCAAGTGCTATCAGTTGTTCGTCAATTGATAATCCGAGCCGAGCGAATAAATCGTCGTACGACGCAGACATGAGATTAGACGCTGAGAACCTGACGCTTGTCGTAGGTGCCACAAGTTGTGCAAGCGGTGTGCTGCAACTTAGGTGCACGGCAACGATCACAGGTAGCAAGATTTGCTGCTGTGGTCTTCCATGCAGAACGACGATGACGTGTGTTGCTGCGTGAAGTCTTACGCTTTGGAACGGCCACTTTACGCCTTCCTTTTCTTCCTAAATTGGGCTTTTGCCCCTCTAATCTTGGCTTCTAGGCTCGGGTCTGGTCAAATCGGCAAGTGCAGACCACCTCGGATCTGTAATTTCATGCTGATGTTCGGGCTGTTCATTGAGATTCTGGCCACATTCGACACAGAGGCCAAGGCAGTCAGACTTACAAAGTGGCTGGATTGGCAGGGCTAGAACTACCGCATCACGCAGTAACGGCTCGAGATCGATTAAATCGTCCTCGACTTTGAGAACATCTTCGTTATCTAACTCGTCCTCAACTACCCGGCCACGATGATCGGTATCTGGGTACTCATAGAGTTCCTGCAGATCAACTTCTAAATCGTATGAAAGTGGCTCGAGGCATCGCGAACATTCACCGGTCACTGTCACTAGAGCAGTGCCAGTTACAAGCACACCTTCCATTACCGACTCCAGCCGAAGGTCGAATTCAACTTCCGAATCTTGAGCCACGCTTATTACGCCAATTCCCAATTCCTCAACCAAAGTCACATTAAAAGTCTTGGTTTTCATTGCTCCAGCTCGGCGACCCAAATCACGAACGTCTAGTACTAAGGGAACATGTGGGTCTAATGAAGTCATCTCGGGTCCTCTACGCCTGAGCGGTGAATTTATTTTTTAGTGCCTCTTGGACAGCTACTGGCACCAAGCCTGAAACATCACCATTAAATTTGGCGACTTCTTTAATCAAGCTTGAGGAAAGAAAGCTGAATTCAGGATTCGTCGCCACGAAAAATGTATCAACGCCAAGTGTTGAATTCATCTGCGCCATTTGTAGTTCGTAATCAAAATCCGAAACGGCTCGTAGTCCTTTAACGATTGCTTTGATATCGTGATTAGCGCAGTAATCAGCCAAAAGTCCTTCGAAGGTATCCACAACAATGTTTGAATAATCCGCGGTGCATTCGCGAAGCATTGCTACTCGTTCATCAATTGAGAACAAGCCAGACTTAGTGCTATTAATCAAGACTGCAACAGTGACGTGATCAAACTGATCGGCTGCGCGAGCGAATACATCAAGGTGTCCATTTGTTACCGGGTCAAATGACCCCGGACAAACTGCTTTACGCATAAGACCTCCTACACCTCTACTCTGTCAGGTGCATAGACTCCATACCAAATTCCCGTATCGCCATAACTTTTTTGCGCGTATTCATGTATTGAATCCGGCCAAGCCAGTGTCGACTTAGCACTGCGCTCAACAACTATGAATGCCTCTTGGGAAAGCCATTTGTTGTTGGCTAAACCTGAAATCACATCAACCAATGCCGAGTTTGGCAATGCATAAGGCGGATCTAAAAAAACTAGGTCATAAGGCCCAGAATTTGGCGGATTTGAAGTGGAGACCGAAACATCCACTTTGCTGATTACCGCTCGCTCTTGATTCAACTCCTTAATATTTGCCGCTATGCAATCTGCAGCAGAAGCGTCCTTTTCAATAAATGTGCACTGCAGCGCACCGCGCGACATTGCTTCAAGGCCCATCGCACCAGAGCCCGCATACAAATCGAGCACCTTTGTTCCGGCAAAGTCACCAAGTGCGTGCTGCACCGTTGAAAATACCGCTTCCCGAACTCGACTTGATGTTGGTCGGGTAACAGATGCCGGGACAATCAACCTTCGGCCTTTGTGTCGCCCGCTAATAATTCGTGTCATGATTTCTTCACAAACTCCGCACGGCTCGCAACTAATGCAGTTACTGCTCGAGCTAGTGCTGGTTGGTTTTCCAAGTTTGGATCGGTCTGCACTATCGCTTGGGCCAGTTCACGAGCTTGTTCTAGCAATGGGGCATCTGCGATGATGCTCACTAATTTCAAACTGGAATGCACACCTGATTGCTCACGACCCAGCACATCACCCTCGCGACGTTGCTCTAAATCAAGAGCTGCTAATTCAAATCCATCTGTGGTGGATGCTACAGCAGCAAGCCGCGCTCGAGCTGGACTGTACTGACTTGATTCAGTAACTAATAGGCAAAGGCCAGGTAGAGAGCCACGACCAACACGACCGCGCAATTGATGTAATTGGCTAATACCAAATCGATCTGCATCCATAATCACCATTGTTGTTGCATTGGGGACATCGACACCAACTTCAATAACAGTGGTTGAAATCAGGACTTCAATTCCATCTGGACTGCTCGGTCCAGCAGTAAATCGCTGCATCACTGCATCTTTATCGGCCGGCGACATTTGTCCATGCAAGGCGCCAACGCGCAAATCTGCAAGCGGTCCTGTAGTTAGTTCGTTAAATAGATCTTCCAAAGCAACGGCAGGGCGACTTTTAGCTTCAGCGTCCTTGTCCTGCTGACTGGCGATGCGCGGCACAACGATATAAACCTGATGGCCCTGAGTCACTTCCTCGCGGATTCGTTGCCAAGCTCGCTCTAAGTGTGCGGGTTTCTCTGCCGCCGCAACTACGTGAGTGGTTATTGGCTGACGACCTTTAGGTAGTTCGGTCAAAGTGGAGACGGCTAGAGCGCCAAAGGCCGTCATTGCAACAGTGCGCGGAATTGGTGTTGCGGTCATTACTAAGACATGTGGCCTGCGTTCGGTTCCAGCTTTAGAAACTAGGGTGGCCCGTTGCTCAACGCCAAATCGATGTTGTTCGTCAATGACGACAAGGCCCAAGTCAAAAAAATCTACTCGGTCTTCTAATAGTGCATGAGTACCAATGACGATGCCTGCTTGGCCGCTCGTGATATCCAGCAGAGCTTTGCGTCGTTGCGCGGTATTTAACGATCCCGTGAGCAAAGTTACTCCGGTTGCGCCTTCGGCAGCCCCGAGTTCGCCTGCCCTTGCAAGCGGTCCAAGTAAGTTAGTGACGGCCCGATAATGTTGCATTGCCAATACTTCTGTTGGCGCAAGTAGAGCCGCCTGTCCCCCGCTATCTACCACAGTGAGCATTGCTCGAACAGCAATAACGGTCTTCCCACTACCGACTTCACCCTGGAGAAGTCTGTGCATTGGATGGCCAGTTGCAAGTTCAGCAGCTAACGTCTCTGCCACTTCAACCTGACCTTGGGTTAATGAGAATGGCAAACTTTGGTCAAATGAATCAAGCAATCCGCCAACTTTTGGAGTTCTGGCTATTGCTGGCCACTTGGCATCTTCATACCTTTGTTGCGCCAAAATGATTTGCAAAGCTAGCGCTTCATCCCATTTGAGGCGCAGCTTCGCCTGCTCCAACTCTGCAGTACTTGTTGGTTTATGAATTGCCTTGAGACTCGTTTTCAGATCAAGTAGATCGTGAGCAACTAACACATCTTCAGGCAACGGTTCGTCTAGGTCGCCTAGTTTGAGCAAAACTGACTCGACACATCGAGCAATGGTCCAGGTTGGCAGTTTTTTTGTTGCCGAATAAACCGGCAAGAATTGCTCTGCGTAATCATCGGCCGAAATCTGGGTAAATTCACCTAATAGCTCGTAATCAGGGTGGGTCAATTGACGCTTGTTATTGAAGACCGAAACTTGGCCGGCAAACAACCCGCGTTTGCCCGGAGTCAGCTCTTTTTCTCGCCAATGCTGGTTGAAAAACATTAACGTCAGTTGACCCGTTCCATCACTAATGACAACTTCCTGGCGATTACCAGGCTTTGATTGATTCCGCAGAGACTTAAAAGTGACAACTTCCGCCTGTACGGTTACATGCTCACCTATTTCTAAACTATTCAAGTTAGTAAGTGCGCCACGTTGTTCATACCTTCGCGGGTAGTGGCGTAATAGATCTTCCACAGTGTTCATGCCAAATTCAGAGTTCAATAGGTCAGCAGTCTTTGCCCCGATTACTGTAGAAAGTGGTTCAGCTAATTCAGTCATGATTCGCTTAACTGACCTGCTAATGAAGTGGTTGTAATCATTGATACTGCTCCGAGAGATTCTGCAACATCTAATACTCGTGACACTTCATCAGTATGTATGTGCACTTTGAACTCCGGCGTAATCCCAGCGATAGTTATCGACTCGCCTAACTCAGCTAATGCGACTCGAAGTTGCTCGCGTGCATCTTTGCTGGTTGTTAATAGAAAAGTTAACTCAAAGCTAGGGCCGACATATTCGATCAGTGGCGGTAAGTTGGTTCGCTCGTGCATGAATGAAATATTCACCTGATGGTTGTTGTAAAAGCTTGAAACCGATTCATGAAATAGCACTAAGACACAAGCTCCTGCATCTACTACTTGCGCATTCTGCAACTGCGCCAACTGACTAGTGGTACGTAGCAGTGCAGATTTGGCCACATGGGTGACATCACCCAGATAGGCGAACAATTCAAATGTTGGCCGTGCTTTAGCTACTGCTTGTGCGACGCTCAGGATTGTGCCGTCAGAAGGATTGAGCACTGCTTCAAAAGCACATTTTGCCGCCGATTGTAATCCCGCATACCAGTTAGCCACATCAGCTTGATCGCCGACAGCCATGGCCAGGCCACGAAAATACTCAGCCAAGATGGTGCCTGAGTTGCCACGGGCATTCGCACTTGCGAATTGAGCAAACTGGCGAACAGTTAGGGTGAGGGACTCTCGGTCCACAGGATTAGCCGACAATCCCATGATTCCGGCCTGAACGGTTAACAAGGAATTGGTTCCAGTATCCGAATCAGGAACTGGAAATACATTCAGGGCATTAATCTCGGACTCTCGTAATTCAAGTTGGTCGGCAAAGATTTGCAGTATCTGCAGAAAATCACTGGTCAAAATCCGACCAACATCATGGGCGGATGGGCTTGCAGACACACACCAAGATTACCGTTTCCTTAGGAAATCTAGGCTTGGCGCAACATGAGCAACTCGGTGCGAACACCTTGAGTTGGTATTTCCCTTGCCCGACAGGTACAGTTGTGGGGCTAGTTAAATCATTATCCGCAAGGAGTTTCATCATGGCTGCTAACTGCGATGTCTGTGGCAAAGGCCCAGGCTTTGGTCATGCCATTTCACATTCACACCGTCGCACCAAGCGTCGTTTCAATCCCAACATTCAGACCGTTCGCGCCCTAGTTGGTAAGACCCCTAAGCGTTTGAACGTATGCACTTCCTGCATCAAAGCGGGCAAGGTTGCACGCGCATAACTACTAAATCTTAAAAAGCCCCGCCTCGTGCGGGGTTTTTTAATTGCTGATTTCAAGTCACAATAATTTAAATTAACTAAAGTGAGTCCAGCCTGTGGCGGTGATTTCCTCGCCATCTAAACTGACACCTTCTCCAGTGCTGACTGAACCAATGATTACCCAACCAGGTGGCACATCCAACGCACTGGAAAATGTTGCAACGAAGGCATGGTCTTCACCGCCTTGTAGCACCCAAGTAAGAGCATCTCCGTTGAAAGCAGAGGCCATAGCCTGAAGCTCCTCGGTTACTTCAAGTTTGTCTGATTCAATGTTGATCGCCACAGTGGAAGCCCTGGCTAGGTGGCCAACATCAGCAATCAATCCGTCGCTTACATCAATCATCGAGTTAGCGGCCAAAGCAGCTTTGGCCAGTTCATAAGGAGGCTCCGGTACTCGATGTGCACTGACAATTGACTTTGGTGAACGAAATCCACGTGAAAGCATGAGCAAGCCAGCCTGGGCATATCCGAGACGACCGGCAACTGCAACTACATCTCCAACTTTTGCACCCGATCGGGTGATTGGCTTTGCTGCTTGGAGTTCGCCAAAGGCACTGATAGTGATCATTACTTGATCCGCTTTGACTACATCGCCGCCGATCACTGAAGCGCCAACTAGTTCCGCTTCATGTTTTATGCCATCGGCCAGTTCTAGCACCCATTGAACTTTAGTCTCTGCTGGAATGGCTAGGCCCACCAAAAAATACTTTGGATCTCCACCCATGGCAAAAATATCTGCCAAATTAACAGCAACGCTTTTGCGACCAATCTCAAATGCCGTTGACCAGTCAAGGCGGAAATGTACGCCCTGCACCAAGACATCTAGACATGAGACCACGGGCTTGTCCGCAAGTGTCACCGCGGCATCATCACCATTTGGTGTGATGATTGTGTCAGTTTCTACATTGCCCAGGCGCTCACTTATGGCTGCAATTAGCGCAAACTCACCAAGTTCGGCAACGCTTTGCTGGATGTTCACACCTTAACGGTATCGGGGATCGAGGGTAGACGAGTTAGTTAGGTCGGATTTCTATAAAGTGGATAGCGTGAAGCAAGGCATCGTCTGGACAATCGCTGGACTTTTGCTTTTCACTGCCTGCGCAGATTCTAAAGTGGAAATTACGGCACCCACGCCAGATAACCAAGCGCGGGAAATTTGCGCACATTTTCTTGGCCGAGTTCCAATGAAGGTTGCCGATAAAAGCAAGCGTGATGTCAACGGGGATTCAGCTCTCACTGCAGCTTGGGGCAATCCAGCAATCACGTTGCGCTGTGGGGTATCTGAGCCAGCAAATATGACACCCGCATCACAATTAGTATCGGTCAATGAAATCGACTGGTTCCCACAGGAACTAAGCGCAGGCTGGCGCTTCACCTCAACGAACACTTCGGTTCGAGTCGAAGTTAGTGTCCCGAAAGAATTTCAACCAGAAGCAAATGCATTGGTGGATTTAACCACGAGTTTGCGGCCTCTAATAATCTCTGCTTCTGCCGAGTAGTTGACTAGAGTTATTGCCGCGGCGCAGAGCGTCCGAAATAAGTTCATCAATCAAATTCGGGTATTCAATTCCACTTTGGGCCCACATTCTGGGAAACATTGAAATCGCAGTAAAGCCAGGCATCGTATTGACCTCATTCACAATAAGTTCGTTGGCCACGAGAAACAGGTCTACTCGGGCTAATCCGGCGCAATCCATCATTGTGAAGACAGAGGTAGCCAGCTCCTGTGCCTGCTGATGAATTGATTCAGGAAGTTGTGCCGGGACTATCAGCTGAGCTGAATCATCAAGGTACTTTGCCTCATAGTCGTAGAACTCATGTTTGCCCTGCACCACAATCTCGGCGCAGACACTTGCTCGTGGACCCGTTGGACTATCCAGAACTCCACATTCAATTTCGCGAGCATTCTCCAAGCCTGCCTCGATTATTACTTTGGGGTCGTGAATTCGAGCTGCTTCAATTGCGACAACTAGATCAGATGGAGATTTAACTTTTGAGATGCCGACACTTGAGCCGGCGCGACATGGCTTAACAAATAACGGATAGGTCAGTTGATTGACTCGAGCAATGGATCCATCGAAGTCACTCTGCCACTGTTCGTCAGTAATCACCTCATACTGACCAACCGAAAATCCTGCTTCGTACAAGATCGTCTTTAGATACGCCTTGTCCATGCAGGCGGCCGACGCGAAGACACCAGAACCCACATAAGGTACCCCAGCAGATTCTAAAATTGCCTGAATCGTGCCATCTTCGCCATATGTGCCGTGCAGCACCGGGAAAACTACATCAACTGGAATCGATACGACCGAATCTTGATCGCTAATTTCAAGTGTGGGCTGGCCAGCAACTGAAACTAGTTGGACACTTTGACTGGTCGCTTGAACCACTGGTTCTTGGGCCGCGGTCATTGCAAGTAGCGGACTCGATAGCTCTATGGGAACCCATTCGCCCGCTTGGGTAATGCCAACTGGGATGGGCTCGAACTTGGTTTGGTCAATCTCTCGCAGGACACTTCCTGCCGAAATGCACGAGATGGTGTGCTCATTGCTGATTCCGCCAAATAGCACGACCACGCGGGTGCGATTTTCCATGAGTCCACGCTAGCCGATGTGCTCTAGTTTCATAGGCACTACTCTCTTACCTATGAGCAATTCGTCGCAGGAA
>Ga0214923_10000299_pt1 | contig 75462 bp, 68 predicted proteins | sample LL1510_MetaG_FD_177993 | JGI IMG/M metagenome (GOLD analysis project Ga0214923, IMG submission 177993) | Freshwater microbial communities from Lake Lanier, Atlanta, Georgia, United States - LL-1510 | ecosystem: Environmental > Aquatic > Freshwater > Lake | place: USA: Georgia | collected...
CTTCTACGACGACCACCATTTTGATTTTGACTGTTTCTTTGACTGTTACTTTGACTGTTGTTGTTGTCTCCCATCTTTTATATTATATAGAGATTTTTTTTTATTTATCTATTTTCTATTTATTTCTGATTTATTTTCGGTGGTCTTCCTCTCCCCCTTCCACTATTCGCTAAATCTTTTGGTTTAATTTGTACCACTTCATTTTTCTCTAAAACTTTATTTGATTCTACTAGATTTTCTTCTAAAGAATGGTCTAAAGTTGCATTATCATTTTTAGACAATCTTCTAGATAAATTCCTAGTCGAAAATGTTGATTTTGTTATTTCTGATTTTGGACGTGAAATTCTAGCTTCATTTCTAGTTTCACACATTAACTTACCACCATTAATACCACTAACATTTGTAGCATGATATTCATATTTACCCTGACTCTTACTACTATCAACACTTGATACCGTAAAATCTACATACTCACCTTGTACTAAATATTTATATTGCTTTTCATCCACTACCTGTAGTGAACTATGATATACAAAAATATCAGAATCTTTCTTATCTCCTTCAGTTATTGTTAAAAAACCATATCCAGATTTATTATTAAACCATTTGCATACTCCTTTAACACGTTCACCAGTTGTTACCGCGTTTCTTGTTTCTGATTCTAATGTCATTTTTACACTTATAAAAATAATACAGATATATCTTTATATTAGTTTTATTTCATAAATATATTGTAATCATATATTGGATCTTCATCGTATTTTAAACGCCTAACATACAACAAATATTGTTTCACTACATCTGGAATATCCGCATTTTTAGTTAGATTTTCTTTCATTTCTATTATTTTATCTTCATCTTTCTCATCTTCCCAATCTAAAGAACCAAATAACATATATATCATTATGTATAGGGTCGATTCAACGTCATCTCTTCTACTAGGTTGATGTAGATTGTGTACGTTCAAACTGATATAATTTGGTGTTCCGATTATCCTAGTTAATGGTTTTTCATCGTTGTGTTCTCCATCGATTGTTTTGTACGATTTACAAAATCCGAAATCGATCAAATATATCTTTTCTATGTTTATACTACCATTTGAGTATAATCCAAACAAAAAATTATCTGGTTTAATATCTCTATGTATCAACCCTTTATCATGTATAAATTTAATTATATCTAACATTTTTAGACCTATTGTCAATACGATTGTCAAATCCATTTTTCCGTTTTTTTCAATATTTGACTTTATTGAATCCCCTAATAAATTAATTACCATATAATAGTTTGTCCTATCTACACCATACCATTTTAGATGAGGAATTCCATTAAAATTGAATTTTTTTAAATAATTATAAATGGTCGATTCGTTTTTTAATAATTTTAAATTGGCATCCAATGGCTCTATTTTAATGGCTACATGCTCTTTTGTACGTATGTTTTCACCCTTATAGATACTTCCAAACGCACCTGAACCCAATCGAGATATTAATTTATATTTGTTGTTTATTATCATAATATAATAAAGTAACAATACAAATAAGTTTATATTTATATTGTTATATATTTATTTATGGTTTCTAATTATTTACCGTGATAGTGTTTTATATAAAACATGGTATTATTATGAGGTTGCTCACCATATATTTCATTATTTGGCAACGTATATGGTATTATATTTGTTTTTTGACACACATAAGGAAATCCTATCTGATCCTGTGTTGTATATTTTAATGTTTGCAAATACCATAAATCTAAAAAATTTTTAATATCATTATCTTTATTGAGAAATGCTACAAAACATGTAATCCATACACCCATGTGTGGTGTATGTGAAATCATATTTTTAAAAAATGTATCATCATTATACCCATCTTCTATATAGCATTGATATTGATAAGATACATCTTGATATGGTTGCGATTGATTATTCCAATTAGTACTAGAATATCTACCATCCGATTTAGATGCTGATACTTCATTACCCAATATTCCATACCGCGATTCATGATGCCACCCCATTATTTTTTCTTTATAAATATTATTTAATATATATTCACTTGTTTTATCATATATAATTTCAATAGTTCCATCTAACCATACTATAACATCATACTTTTCTAATATAGGTATTTTTGTAAATGATTGTTTATAATATTTTGCTATATTAAATGTATGTTGATTATTACATAATGAATTTACATAACTATCATCATCTAAATCACTTTTATTAGTCAAATGATATGGTGTTGTATTAATTATCCATCCATTACTAATAATATCTTTATTGTCTGTGAAACAAATAAAATCGGTTTCAACTGTTTGTTCTATAAATTTTTTACAAGATGATTCATAATTTCCATAAATTGCAGTAATAAAACAAATTTTAGACATAATATATATATATTATTATAAATTTATAAAATTAATTAGAATATTCATAACCATTTTCAATTATATTTGGAAAATCTTTTTCGTCATAGTAATCTTTTTCAATAAAATATGTTTTACCAAAACATAAATCGTCATTTATATCACGATATAATATAATCAAATCATCATACATTTTTTCATTTTTCCACCAATTATGTCTCAATACTTTTCCTATTGGAGTATTCAATATATCTGGAATAAAAATAGTAAAATTTTCTTTATTTTCAAAAATATATTTACTGATATAATATTGGTCGTAAGGCCAGTTATTATGACAACTATTATTATTGTACAAATCTTTAATTAAAATGTTATACATTTGTTTTGTAAAATCATTATTTTTAATTATAAATGACCCACTATTTATAAATGTGTTTTTTTTTAAATATGGGTCTCGTGAAAAACAACCTTGTTTTTCATCATTATTTATTAAATTATTAATTATATCATTCAACCAATAACCATTTTGTATCCAAGCATCACTATCTAAAAAAACTAAAATATCGCATGTTGTATTTAGTAAAAAATTATTTACTAAATGTATTTTTTTTGTTGCTGGATGAATATTACCATATTTACTGTCATCTAATTCTAAAAATAAATAATCATACCCTAAAATATCACAAAACTTTTTATTAACTTTTTGAGTTTCTAATAAATAATTTAATGAAGGTCTATTATCTGTTTGTAAAACGCATACTTTTATCATTATATTATGTAATGATAAAAGTATGCGTTTTAAACGTCCAAAGGTGTAAATAATGTATTTGAAATCTCAATAAAATTTGGAGTCTTTTTTTGAAAATTATTTGTTGTTATTGTATGTTTTAATTGAAAATCTGCATCTGTTGTAGAACTAAACCATCTAGTAAACGTTTCAGATGTAAAAACATTTTTCATTGTATGTTTAATTTTATATAATAATATCATATTATAATTCTGTAAAATTAAACATACAATGATTGATTTGTTACTACAAATTTAAGTGTGTTTGATGGAATATTGCGTAGTTCTCTGAGGAATCCTATCGCACCCGTGGTTTCTGCGATTCTCTCCATTTCACTGGAAATATTGTTGATTTTGAGAATCGCTTTTACAAATTCCCCTAAAAATATTTCTTTTTCAGATAACATTGTTTGTAAGAGTGACTTGCATTCTTCTGCATTTTCACATTCATACCATTTCATAGTATATTCTATCAAATCATAGTGCATCATGTATTCTACACCAGTATTAATTTGATATAATTCTTCCTTTTTTAAATAATCTTCGTATTCAGATTTCAGGTATTTTATTGTGTTATTTGCAGAAACATCACAACTATCTACATTGTATGATCTATAATCTTCATTCACCGAGACATTTGTAAAACAACTAAATATTCCACACAATTGTTTTCCTGTCAGACCTTCATATAGTTTTCTCTCTATAAAATTGGCAAATACTAAACAATGAATTTCTCTTAAACCTGATGCAATACATCCTTTTTCAGTGAGGTTATATTGAGGCTCTTGATGTGGGTCTTGCATGAGGTCGGTTTCGGATATAAACCCATCCACTGTTAACAATTTTAATAAAATATTGATATTGTTATTTAAATACTGGTTATTGGATTCTATTTCTGTTTTTGTATCGTTATAGTATTGTTTATAATCATAAAATTGTTCCAGTATTTTTATGTCATTTTGAATATTACGAAAAGCATCCAAATTATCCTGAATATCCCTTTCTATTTGTTTGCGTTTTTTGTTTGTGGATGTTGGTTTGGCGATTAGAAGATTTCGTTGCTCTTCTAAAATACATCTTGGTGTTTGTGTCGTATCCAAACGAGTGTTTAGTTTTTCGATTTCGCTTTCCAATTCGCCTAGTTTGTCTGTTAAGAATTTATCTACTCTTACAACATCTTCCTGTATCATACTGCGTTTTATATAGTTTAAAAATTGTTGTTCGCCTGTTTCTATTAAATTAAATAATAAATTATAGGATATCTTGAATTTTGATATAAGAGATTGAGGTCGACCTTTCATCATGCATCGATATTCAGTTAACTCTACATTTTTAAACAAATTCGTTAAATGAATAACATTTCCTACAGTGTCAATACCTCTTCTACCTGCTCTACCCGCCATTTGAGTATATTCATGAGAGTATAACATTCGCATACCATTACCATCGAATTTATTCACGTCGGTAAATATGACTGATTTTGTCGGCATATTAATACCCACAGCAAATGTTTCCGTTGCAAAAAGCAATTTGATGTATCCTTTGCTGTATAATAATTCAATCATTTCTCTCAATACTGGCATTATACCCGCATGATGTATGGCTATTCCTTTTTCTAAAAGATAAACAATGTTTATATATTCGGGTAAATTCAAATATTCTTCATAGTTCGGCAATTTTCGTATAATCGATTCACACTCTCTCTTGATTGTATAAGAAACTTTGGAATCATCTTCCAAAAGATTCGTTGTTATTTCTTTTGCGCATATTTCTAGTTGTTTTCTTGAAAGCACAAAACAAAGAGCTGGTAACATATTATTTTCTACCATGTATTTGGTTACTTGATTTAATACATGCATACGTTTCATACGAAGGTTTTTGTTTTCAAAAACAGTGAGTATTTTTTTGTTTTTATGATACAATGATTCATTAAACACACCTGATGCGGTTTGTATCGGAATTATTTTATTGGTATGTTCTTTTATCTCATTTTCCAATTGTTTATCTTTAATTAATTTGAAAATAGCGGATGTGGTTGTCATAAACGTATAATGAGTTAAAGGAACAACACGATGATTTGTCGAGGTCAAATAAACTTGTTTATGTGCGTGGGTTTGGGGGTGGTCTTGGTCTTGGTGGTGGGTTTCACCTCTGTTTTCACACCATGAAGCGAATTTTTCTGGTTTATCTAATGTAGCGGAAAGCATTACCATTTGGACGTGTCGAGGTAACATCATGATAGTTTCTTCCCATACTTTTCCTCTGTCTGGATCATTGATATAATGTACTTCATCAAATATAACACACGCTAGTTCGTTGTTTAAATCCATGTCAAATGTAGTAGTTAAAGGTAGTGAGATATGGGAAGTTCCGGTCATTGACATTGCATTCTTTTTATACAAAGTATTTTGTAAAATCTCGGTTGTCATAATCAATACATCCGCTTCTGGATTTGATTTAATATCACCTGTTAATATCCCAAATGAAATATGAGGGAACTTTTTGGTAAATTCATAAAATTTTTGATTTGATAATGCTTTAATTGGACTGGTATAAATTACTTTTTTTTCTTTTGATACAAAATATTCAATTGCGAATTCTGCGGGTAATGTTTTTCCTGAACCAGTGTGTGCTGTTACCAATACATGATGACCTTCCACAATAGATTCAATTGCATATTTTTGAAAATTACTCAATTCAAACGGGAATTGATTGAAATATTCGATGTAGGTTGTTTCGTTCTCACTTGGATACGGAGATTCACAGTCGCAGATTTTTACCATGTTGATTGTTTGTTTGCTGTTTGTTATTTGTTAAAATCATAATCAATTTTTATATTTATTGAATTAGTAAAAAAAATGATTGTGATTTTTGTCAAAAATCAATACTAGTAAAATACAACAACAACAAAAAAGCGAATCAATCACTTACTTATTCGATTACAGAGAGAAATACATATACAAAATGGCAGTTTCATTATTTGATATTTTAGTTGTTATGATGGGATTGTTAGTCGTAGTCAAATATTTTACATCTACCAATAATAAAAAAACATATATTGAAAATCCTTTAGTAACAAAGAAAAATAATAAATATATAAAAAAATACAACGATGGTGACAAGATTATACTATACTATGATGTATGTGATGATAATTGCATGATGGAATTTAATTATAATGTAAAATATGATATTTTACATGATTATAACCAGACACAAACGAATGAAAATGAAATTGAGGTTATTTACATTTAGATAATTACACCGTAAAAATATAAACCTATACAAAAACAAAAACAAAAACAAAAACAAAAACAAAATACATTTATATATTTAAGTTAAACTACATAAACTTATAGTATGAAATAAATATATAAACAATGAATATTTTTTTGTCCATTCTTCATTTTGCCTTCATAACCAATTTTTTAAATAATAATTTTAAACAAAATGGTATTGATAAAACCAATACACATCTTTTAAGTAGAAACTATTCACCTTTTGGTCGAAAATATTATGAAGATTATATTAAAAATTTAAATTCAAAAAATATCACTATTCAAAATAATTCTATATTGGGACTAAACAATACAGTTGAAACTATTGAAGATGATGTTATTATTAAAACCATAAATAAAAATTCCGATAACAACAATTATAACAAACAATACTTACCCAGAAAAATTATCATAAGACAAATCGACATTAAACAATTACAAGATCAAATTAAAATAAATTTTAATAATACATCTACCGAGAATGATAACGATTTAGATAATCAAGATAATTCTGGTGATTCTGGTGATTATTATGACATGTTTGGTAATGTAATTAGAAAAACGAATCAAGAATACCGTGGATTTAATCGAAATGTAAGAAGTGACGATCAACCAAAAAAATCGGAAAATTTTGAGGTTGTCAGAAATCATACAATAACTTTCAAAGAAATTGGAGGCTATGATACTATTAAATCTGAACTAAACCAATGCGTTGATTTATTGGTGAATTATAAAAAATATAGCGAATACAATGTAAGAATACCAAAAGGTCTTATATTAGAAGGACCTCCAGGTAATGGAAAGACTTTATTAGCAAAAGGTTTCGCAGGTGAATGCAAAACTGGGTTTATTCCTGTATCCGGATCACAATTTCAGGACAAATATGTAGGTGTTGGTTCTTCCAGAGTGAGAGAATTATTTGAACTCGCAAAAAAAAATACACCATGTATTATATTTATTGATGAAATTGACGCGATTGGACGCAAACGTTCTGGTGATGGTGAAACTTCCTCATCAGAGAGAGATAGTACGTTGAACGAATTATTAGTGAATTTAGATGGATTTTCCACTAAAAATGGAATTTTTTTAATGGGTGCAACCAATCGTGCTGATCTTTTAGATCCAGCGTTAATACGACCAGGAAGAATTGATAAACGTATATTTATTGGACCACCAGATTCTAATACACGTGAAGCTATTATTAATATCCATTTAAAAGGCAAACCACATGATTCAACTATTAATATCAAGGATTTGGTTGATCTTACCGCGGGGTTATCTGGGGCACAAATAGAAAATATGTTGAATGAAGCTATGTTGAATGCTTTGCGGGATAATCGTACATTTATGGAACACAAAGATATTGATGTAGTTATCAATAAAATCATGGTTGGTTGGCAACCCACAGAACATCAATTTACAAGTGATATTATTGATCGAATTGCTATACACGAAATGGGACACGCAATTGTGGGATTTCTCTCCAAACATCATTCGAAAGTGAGTAAAGTAACCATTAATTTGTCTTCACCAAAAAGTCCTGGATATACTGTCTTTGAAAGTTCAACCTCGAATATTTATACGAGAGAATCATTGTTTGAACACCTCATGATATTATTAGCAGGAAGAATAGCAGAAGAAGTATTTTATGACGTTTCGGTAACAACGGGTGCTATTAATGATTTCGAAGAAGCATATAAATTGGCAGAAAAAATGGTTATTTATTATGGTATGGGTAAAAATATTATATCTCCTAGTTTGAGTGACAAATACAAAGAAATAATAGACGATGAGGTTATTAATTTAATAAACGACGCTTATGAAATGTCCTATTTTATTGTCAAAAACAGTAAAGATTTTATACAAGAGTGTGCCGAGATATTAAAAAGAGACAAATTAATCAAAGCGGACAAATTAAAGAATATCATAAACACCAAATATCCACATATTTTACGTTTGACTATTGATAAATAGTTTTATGCCAAAAAAAGCAAAAAATATTGCATTTGTCTGCAATATTTTTCATATTTATTTATACATTACAAAGATATTTAAACTATAAAACTAATAATTAGATTTCATTTTCATTTTCATTTGCCATTTCGTTTATTTCATTAGGAAGAATATCAACAACTAGAACTGCAATATCATCACATTGTTGAGGCGTGAATTTACCTTGTACGTTTTTTTTATTATTAAGGACGTCATGCATATTCCACATTTGTAACCAACGATTTGTTGTCTGTTCTACAATTGCATTGGCATCCATATTATATAAATTATTCACGTCTTGTATATCGTCTTTCATAATCATCTCCCACAATCCGTCACTACCAATAATCACCTTAAATTTATCATTTTCAGTGAGTGGAATTACTTTGTATTCAGGATCGTATCCAGTTATACTATTATGACCTAACGCTTGAGTACATGCTAATTTTGTATATAAACCTGGAAATTCCCATTCAATGTATTCACTATAAACATTTATCAAAGTATCAGCATCGATCATTTTTATATTGGAAGCTGGAATAAAAGTAACATCGTATTTTAATCTTTCACGTTCTTTTTCATTTTCATAATTATGTTCCTGACTCATATATTCTAATGAGCTATTTTTATAAATGGCAACTTGCGAATCTCCACAATTAATACATTCAATACGATTCGAAAATAGTTTAACCATACACATGGTAGACCCAGATGATTCAATTTTACTTTGAAACAAATTTTGATTTATGTAATTTGCTAATGATTCGACTGGTTTGGATACCATTAAAAGTTGATTCATTTTTTCATTTGGAATTGAACGGATAAAATCAATGACTTTATTCTCTCCATGACCGTCAAACACAACTGCTATTTTACATTTTTCACCTGTCACGTCCACTATATCGTCCATATAAATATAATCTTGACCTTTTGACAATTGATTTATTTTTGATGTTATAGTAGTAGTATGAGTTGTCTTGGTTTGGTTATCAAATAATGCCATTCTGTATGTTAGTAGGTACGTTAGTAGGTACGCTAGTAAATTAAATTGAGTTAGTTAAATTGAGTTAGTTAAATTGAGTTAGTTAAATTGATATCAGTTACTATTTAATCGTTTTTAATAGTTTGTTTATGAAATCAATTTTTTTTTGTTACCATATATGGTTGTATGAACTTAAATTTTTTACTTTTATGTTACTAGTAACAATCGATATTTAAAAAAAAACAATTCGTTTAAAATGTGGGCATTTTTTATAATTCCAATTTAGAAATTATTGGAATTTAAAAACCAAAATGAAAAACAATAAAATATTTTACTGTGAAGGGTGTCTTTTTAAATGCAGATACCATCGCGACTGGAATAGACATATTTTGTCAACAAAACATCAAAAATGGGCAAATGGAAATAATATGGAATTTACATCCAAAAAGAAACTTATTTTTTCAAATTCTAATGAAAAAAAACATATTTGTAATTGTGGTAAAAAATATATCACGCAATCTGGTTTATGGAAACATCATAAAAAGTGCAGTGATACAATGAAATTAGATATAACGAATAATGATAATGTAAAAGGTATGTTGTTTGAATTAATAAAAAGCAATCAAGAATTACAAAAACTAATGTCTGAATTATGTAAAAATGGAAATACTGTTACAAATAACAACAATTTAACCAATATTCATCATATGAACGGTCATAACAAAACATTTAATTTACAGTTCTTTTTGAATGAAACATGCAAAGATAGTATGAATATTTCAGACTTTATAAATAATATAAACTTACAATTATCTGATTTGAGTTTTGAGAAGGAATATCCAATATTATTATAAAAAATTGCGAAATGTGTAATATTGACAAAAACTAACAATTGGATGTCAGGATTATTCTGAGTTTATTACATATTTATATTTTCGTTTTTTATTTACAATATTAAAAAAGTGAAATAAAATTCACAAAAGTTTTTTGGAAAATGAAAAATGGACAAAAATAAATGTCCAAAATTGAAAATTAAAAAAAAGTTTTGTGAAAAACATGTTTTGTGACCATAAATTATTTTTATGGTGTGAATACCAAAAAAATAATTTTAAAATTGTTACGATAAAATTTTTGATTTTATAAATTGCAAAATACCGGCGTTTTTTTTATTAGCATTTATGGCTAATACTTTACATCCAAAAAACGCCAGAAAATATAATTTATACATATAGCTTGATTAATGGTATGTATACTTCGATTATAAAATCTAATTATCTTAGCATATTATAAAATGCTAATAAATGCTAATAAAAATGCTAATATAAAAGTCGCTATTTATTCTTTTACAAAAGTGAAATAAAATTCACAAAAGTTTTTTTGAAAATGAAAAATGGACAAAAATAAATGTCCAAAATTGAAAATTAAAAAAAAGTTTTGTGAAAAACTTGTTTTGTTACCATAAATTAAAATTAGCATGACATTACCAAAAAAATAATTTTCAATTTGTTACGATAAATTTTTTCGCAAAATGAATGCGTTTGTATTAGGCGATTTTTATGTTAGCATTTTATACTAATAAATGCTAAGTGAAAACTCGCAAAAAATCGCACCAAAATATTTATGTGAAAAATGTAATTATAAATGCAATAAGAAAAGTGATTTAGATAAACATATTTTAACTGCAAAACATCAAATGCTAATAAATGCTAACGAAGAAATCGCAAATGTCGCTGAAATTAAATTACACCATTGTGCGTGTGGGAAAAAATATAAACACTTACCAACTTTATCTAGACATAAAAAACAGTGTAACTACATTTCTAATAATGAAATTATTAATAATGATATAACAAATGATAATGAATTTAATATTTTGAAAACTTTATTAGTGGATGTTATGAAATCGAATCAAGAATTACAAAAGCAAGTAATTGATCTATGTAAACATGGTACGGTTGTCACAAATAATAATAACCAAAATAACATTCAACACACCAATAGTCATAACAAAACATTTAATCTGCAGTTTTTTTTGAATGAAACATGCAAAGATGCAATGAATATCTCCGAGTTTATTGATAATATAAAATTACAATTATCTGATTTGGAGAACATAGGAAAATTGGGTTATGTAGAAGGAATATCTAAGATAATCATAAAAAATCTAAGAGAATTGGATATTGAAAAACGACCAGTACATTGTAGTGATATAAAGAGAGAAATCATGTATGTGAAAGACGAAGATACTTGGGAGAAAGAAAGTGACGATAAACAAAAAATAAAAGAAGTAATTAGTAGTATTGTGAGTAAAAATCTAGAATTATTACCAGAATTTCAAAAGAAATATCCACAATGTATGAATTCAGAATCCAAAAAGTCAGATGAGTATAATTTGATAATCATGGAAACCATGGGTGGTGGAATGGGTTGTGGAGAGAAAAACAAGGAAAAAATTATTCGTAAAATTGCAAAAGAGGTGGTTATTGAGAAAAACTAATTTGGAACTGTGTGGTTGGGGAACATAGAAACTACATATCGTATACTTCTTCTAATCTGATTTTTTGTTTTATGTTGTACTCGTCTGGAAACATATATAAATTACATTTTATTTGGTCGTACAACTCGTAGTTTTTGATTGTTTGTTTCGTAATTTTACATGTTATTTTAAGTTCCGGAATATATACCACATACACGAGAGGATTCGGTTTATTTAAACAGTTTTTATTTTTGATATCAATAATAATACCATTAAATGTTTTCTCTATTATTTCTGGTATATTATTATACATATCTAACAATATACATTCGTTTTGTAATTTACGTATTGATTTCATATTGGTGTTTATGAATAAAATATTATCTTCAGACGTCCATTTATTATAAAACTGTCGCGCTTCTTTTGAAAATGTAAATAAATCATGTATTTGTTGCATCTCAATTAAATTTAATAAATCAACTATTCTACGAATAGGACTAGTTATGTGTGTATAAGCGTCTAATTGCAGTGACTCATGTTTGAATGCATTATGAGAATTAGAAGTAGTATCAATTTTGTTCATAACACCAAAATATTCGCTTTTTGATAAATACCACGATTTAACAAAGTTATTGGGTTTGTTTTGTAACCCTAACCCTAACTCAAAACTTTTCTGCATGGTTGTAATATTATTTTTAAGCAAAATACCAGTATTGTTTTTTTTCAAATTTTTCGCAGAGTAATAATTCATTAATATCATTAAATACGCTACCATGTGGTTGCTATCTGTTATATCATATTGACAAACGTATTTTTCAGAGAGTAATTTTGTTACATCAAACAAACTATTGTAATTGCTGTTTGAAATTAATTCTTCTTGTTGGTAAGAATAATTGTGTGATACACTTACAATGGTATTTTTAAATTCTATATTTTCAATCATGATATCTTTTTCATTAGTAGAATCGTAGGTAATAACATTTATTGTTATATCCATAGTAAATGCATATCGATGTGCGTTTTCAATCAAACTACATAAATTACTCGACATTAATGTAGGCAACATGGTTATTTTTTTATCTGGTAAATAAATACTTGAAACACGGTTTGAAAATACGTCCCATAATCCAAACAATTCCAACCATAATGCGACGTTGGATATATAGATGCTCAACATATATGTTTCACTAGTCTCAGAAGATCCCATTTTTTTAATACTAAATGCATCATCGTAGTCTGTAGTATTGACGGAATCAATCGTAAATATATTCCATTCTTTTTGATCTGTTCTATTTTCCAATTCTGGATATTGTGATGAAATAAACTCATTTGTAATTTTATTGAGATCAACAGTAGTAGAATCAAACCTGGTTTTGATACTATTAAAAAGTGCCTTATTAAATTGTTCGATAGATATATTCAGATTTTTACACATTAATTGATAACTGTAATATATATCTATATTGGAGTTATTTACCTCGCCAATTACATTTGTCAATACTCCAATAGGATGTTTATCTTTTTCGCCCCATTTTGACAATGAAAATGTCACATACAAATTTGAGTATAATTTTGAGAAATTTGAATATTTGAATTCATATGGTATAAGAAACGGTGGCAATGTTTTATCGTCGGGAATGCATTTATATAATAGTTTTCCTGGTGTTTTTTTGATGGCAGATCCAGATAAATCCAGTGTATCTTTTCTCTCTAGACGCCCATATGTTTTATTTTCTTTTAAGATAAGAATACCAGGAATGTTTTTATTTTTTGATATCACAGAATCAACAACTTTGATTCTCTGGGTTTGTATTGCGGTGATACTAGTATCACACAGAACTTCCATGACAATATCATTATTGAATAGTTTATGGCTAATAGGATCATAGTGAATGTCTACCTTGTTTTGTAATAGATCCGTATAATACCATTCATCATAGGTTCTAGAGTTGATTTTAATTTGATATATTTTTGACATGCCTGTTGTATTATATAAATAGATTGTACGCGATGTATTTATATAATTTTTCTTTGTTGTGTTTGTTGTGTTTTTGTGTGTCTTTTATATGTGTTATATATGTATTATATATTAATAACAGTCGATAAATCACTAATGTTTGTACTAGATAATGCAATCGATGATTCAGGAATAGTTGGAATATTTGCTGTTATATTTTGACTTGTCGTATCTATATTTGGTATTGCAGGAATGTTTCGTTCAATTTTATTTGGAATTTCGTCACCCGATGTTGGTAGTACCTTTTTTTCAGTGGATTCAATTGAATGGTTGATATTATATTTTTTTGTTATTTTTACAGTGTTGCGTTTAATATTTTGCAATTGCAATCCATGTAATGATAAATCTGGTATAATAGAAACACAGTTCATATAGGTTTTATACTTAAAACTTGAAATACTCGTATTTTTATGAAATTTAATACTATACCACCAATATGCTGGTATATATAATGCTTTTCCTTGTGTTACAGTAAATTCTAGACATTTAATTTTATCAAAATCAGCTTTGTATTCTGGAGAAACATTCCATGGATTAACGGGTGATTTAAATTCAAACAATTCATAATCTTTCACCGGATATAAATATTTTGTACTTTTTGGAGGTGTCATTTTTACTTCTATAGCACCTTGCGTAACTAGGAAAAAATTACGATAATTTAATTCATATTTAAAGGGTGTTACTGTATTATTGGATCCAGACATAACATCATATTTACTATTACATAACATGTAAGGACGTAAAAATTCATCATTGTATTGGAAACTTTTTATAACACCCGTTTCTTTCAAAAAATCTGTGTTATTTGCTGAATAATATGTTTCTGTATCATCTTCTACAAATAATTTATTTGCTAAATTTAGTGATAGTGGAACATAAACATCTACATCAGAATCAATGTTGGTGTTGTTGTTTGTATTCTTAATAGACTGTTTATTGAATGCACTCTCTCGAATTTGTATATCGAAAGAATCATAATGGCTATAAATATAATCGTAACATGTGTTGTTTATGATTTTTTCATTTTCAAAAGGAAATATGATAGGTTGTCTTATATCACATAATTCCTCGAATTTTTCTTTTGAAACATTATCTATCTCATATATTTCTAAATCATTGCTAGTTTTAAAATGAAAATTTATATGTAAATAGATAAATAATACCACACAAAAAATAAATATTGATATCGCCCAATTTAACATTTTATAATTTATGCTATAGTGAATATGTTATAACAATTATGGAAAAGAAATTCTATAAGTTATCGCACTACTTTATTTATTGTATCAGTCTAACTTTTGATCTAGTTTCTTTATCGAAAAATGAAGCTATAACATTATAAATTTTAGTATATATAAAACTGGGTTGATATATAAAACATTTATTTAATGCATATGGATATTGTTTTTTCATTAACTCGCACAAATACAATAGATAATTGTAGTGTTTATCTAAATCTATTAAATACATTTTATGTAGTGAAATATGGACGGTTATTAATTTATGATTTTTTAATATATTTTCTATATTATTTATAATGATTTGTGTCGTTATATCATAAGTATTTTTATTCAGTATTTTTTTTAAAATACTGTATTGTATTATTAAATTATCCTGATCTATATAACAACTATTTTTAAATATATTTTCAGGTGTATATATATTTTTGTTTAGTTTAAATGTTGCATAATTGTCTATAAAAATGGTGTTTAATTTTTGAGTATATTCTTCCTCACAATTTTCGTCTGATTTATTAGTAGTAGATATGATATTAATCATATTTTATAATTATTTATATAGTAATTATAAAATTAATATGCAATCATAGACGCAAAAAATAAAATGCTTTAAGTAAATAAATTGATTATCTATAAACTATTATCTAAATTGAGAGTTTTATTCGAGTTTTTTTTATGTTTATTTTTAAATGGCTCTATATTTTTTGTAAGATCATTCGTTATTTCTGTAAAATTTTCTAAATTATTTGTAATTAATGAATCTAACTTATCTAACTTATCTATTGATGAAGTATTGTTTTGAATACATAAACTTTCATTATTTTCGTTGTTGTTATTGATTTCGTTGTTGTTATTGATTTCGTTGTTGTTATTGATTTCGTTGTTGTTATTGATTTCGTTGTTGTTATTGATTTCGTTGTTGTTATTGATTTCGTTGTTGTTGTTGATTTCGTTATTTTCGGAATTTAATTCATTGATTTGTAAATTTTCGGTTATTATAGTAACATCACGTTTAATATAATTATGAAAATCATCGCTTAAATCGAAAAAATCCTCGTTTATTGATTCTTGTGTTGTGATAAAACTATTTAGTTTTTGACTGATATCCATTATAAATGATTGTAATTTTATAACTACTTCTTTAGTTTGTTTTACATCTTCTGATAAAACATTATATTGTGATTGTAATTTCTGATTCAAATCATTCGATACTGTTTTTTTATCTAATCCATCCAATCTAGTAATAATATTTTGCAGAATAGTGTCATCAAAGTTGTTGTTGTTTTTGCCAATGGTTTCACTATTAATATTATTGTTTGCATCAAGTAATCCCTCATTTTGAAGTTTATTAATAATCAATTCGACTCTGCCTAAACGAATGGTTACTAATGCAAATGCATCTGAAACAGATAATTTACTTATCTGATTTGCGTTATTATTCATATTAGCGTGAATGTTATTTTCCTGATATATGTTATTTTTGGTTGTTCTATAGTTGGGTCTTGATGGTTGATTGGTATTAAAATTATCTTTACTAGATGAATTAGATGCATAACTACTATTTTTAATGGGTGGTGTTGATTCAACGCCACGTCTTTGTCTTGCTGCTGCAATAGATCTTGAACTACTCATTAAAATGTCTTAACATATTGTTTATCAATAATATACGCATTTTACTAGTTGGATATGTTTTATTGTTGTAGTTAGTTTTCTTTTTGATAAAAACTATATAACAAAATTTGCTAAATAATTTCCGGATAATAATAACATTTTTTAAATTTTAATTTCTTTTTATAGATCATATGGAAAGTTTGGAAGAAAAATCAAATTCATCAAATGGGTTTTTTAAATATGTTTTTAATTTTGATGAAGATTCAAAAGGTGAAATGATAAATCTCGTACAATATTCAATATTAGCAATTATTCCTGTTGTTATTCTAAATAAATTAATTCAACGTTTTGTTCCAGAAGTAGATGAAGATAAAGGAAGTATTGAAATTTTAGTAGAAGTAATTATCCAAGTGATTGTTATGTTTGTTGGATTGCTCTTTATAAACCGAATAATTACTTACATTCCTACATTTAGTAAAATGGCGTATCCAGAAATACAAATTATATTCTTCGTGTTACCAGTTTTAATGATTATTTTAAGTTTACAAACAAGGATTGGAGAGAAAGTAAGCATATTAACTGATCGAGTGAAAGAATTATGGGATGGAAAAATGTCTAATTCATCATCGTCAAAAGATTCCAAAAATAAACAAGGACAGTCAAATTCTCAAAACAACAAAAATATTCGCGTGAGTCAACCTATATCAAATAATGGCATGGGTGGTATGGGTGGTATGGGTGGTATGAGTAATATGAATAACAACGCACAAATGATGTCATTACAAAGCTCTCAAATGTATAATGATGGAACTGCTATCAATCAATTACCTACATATTCACAACAATCTTCAGGATCAGGATCTTCTAGTAACGTACAACAACTACCTGATTATAACGCAATGTATCAAGTAGATGCAACCCCTATGATTGGAGCATCATCACCAGGAGGAGGAGTTGTACCAGCTAGTGAATTATTAGGTGGTTTTTTTAGCGGATCATCATTTTAGGTAAGTAGGTAGTTAATGTGAAAAACAATATTAAATATTATGTAGTATATTATAAATATACTACATATTCATCTAAATATCCATCAATTGTAACATGGATGTTAATAAATTAATTCACGCATTGGATAATGAAAACAATGAAAAAATTCTGAATCTAACAACCAAAAAAATTAAGGAAATGAATATGAAAATATTGATGGAATTATCACTTTCGAGAGAAAAGTTTTTATCAATATCACAAAAACTAAATGGATATCGTTATGTAGATGAAATTGATGATTTAAAATGCGGTACTTATCTAAAATGGATAGTATTAACAGATCCAGATCCTGATAATTTACAGCTAAATAAAGGTGCTCTTTTTTGTGAAATTAAATGCAAAGATGACGGTGTTTTTATTGTTTGTAAAAATATGGGATTCTCATCAAGACACTTTCAAATTAAAATGGACGAGTGTTTGTTATTTCAAAAATTGAATACACAAGAATTGATATTATTAAGTGCATTGGATCATTTATCTACGTAATTTTCGTGTTTTTCTAGAACAACTAGTAAATAATCCTGGAATAAATTTTTTAGCACAGATTTTTTTCATCTCTTCTTTGGATAAACATTGGCTATTTTTGTAACTGCATTTACCGTTTTTATATTCACAAACACTTTTATAACCTTTGTTTTTATGAATAAATACTTTGCGCACTGTTTTTTTGCCATGTTTGTGTTTAATCTCTATATTGGAGTATTTTTGCATATGTGTTGTATCCGTTTTATATATAGTGTATATATAATTTTTTTACTGGTGATTAGAATTTGTATTTACATTTGTTGTTGATGTTGTTGTTGATGTTGATTCACTAGAATTATCTTTCTTATTTTTAACTGCCTTTATATTATTATAATCACTACTTTTTAAACCTTGTATTGGAGATTTATTTGAAAATCGTAAAAATAATATTTGTAATTTAGTTTTTAAAGACATGGATAAGTAGAATAACAATACCGAAATAATTGCTGGATTTCTAACTGTCAATCCCAAAGGTGTACTAGAAGTATATCCATATATTCCATTAAATGGTGAATTTACTTTTTGCAATAAAGCATATAAAAATATTGCAATGAATCCTTGTATTGTTAACTGTAATAATATTTGTAGTGCTAAAAAAATACTGCTTCTTTTTAATGCAATTTGTAAATTAAAGTCTGGTATTATATATCCATCAATAATAACAGCACAAAAAAACGCACATATTGAATAAATTGTTATTACGTATAAATAATCTAAAAATGCAATAGGATAATGCCAATGGTTTTCTGTTAAAATATTTGCTTTTTTTGTCATTCGGTTATTAATATATATTATATTATATTATTATAATATAAAAATAGCAAGTATGTATAAATTTAACAGGTATTTGTAACCCATTTTTTTGTGACGGCTAATTCTACACTATCTAATGCACCCTCAACCCACCCCTGATGTAATGCTACTGCTTCACCTACGACAACTACACCATTTATAGGGTGTTGTGCTTTTTTTATAAAATCGGGTCGGTTTTTATATTCAGAAGATAATGGTCCATAATAATGAGTACCAATAGGCCAATAAAAATCAATAATTGCGTCTAAATGCAAAGAGTCGAATGGTAATCCTAGTGATTTTTCTAATAGTCTTGCAAATAGTTTTCGATTTGTTGCAGTATTTCTAAGATGATTCTTTAAAAAAACAGAACCAGAATTATCATTATAAACAATCATGTAGACATTTCGTTTGATATCAATTGGAATTATTTTGTACGAAGGTCCAGATACAATGGTATAAGTTTTTATATTGTTTTTCATCAATAACGCGGATTTACCAGAAAATTTACCATATAATCGTAAAAACGGTTGTCCGTGTATTTGTTTATATATAGGAAATTCGTGTTCGGGAAATAATTTGTGAATACTACTAATAGTAGTTGCTATAACAATTTTCCTACATTTATATTTTTCTCCATTTTCACACGAAACAATGAAACCACATGTTTCTTTGCAATCATCTATTCTGTTTAATTTTGTAACATTTGTTGAGGATTTGATAGTTACATTATAGTATAATAACCATTTTATGATATCATCTATCAATTTTTTCCAGGGTACAGAAAAAGCTTCTAATTTACTAGAATTGTCATCCATATCATAATAGTATAGAACATCATGTATATCCGCATTTTCATAATCAGTATAACCAGTAGAAATAACAAAGTTTTGATAAACGGATTCACCCAGTATATTTATCGCAAAATCACGAAATGTTATTCCTTTATACAAGGATGGCTCTTTGTTATACATTGTTTTTAAATAATTCATAATTTTATTCACGTCTACAGCTATAACTCCAGGTCCATAATTTTTTACCACGTTGTATTTCCGATGTGGTATTTTTAAATCATCCAATAAACGTATAAGTAACCGGTCTTTTTTTTGTCTACCAATGCCTGCTCCTGTTACAATATTGGCTCCATAAAAATCAATATTACTAGTTCGACCACCTAACCATGCTTTTTTATTTTTCTCCAAAATCAAAATAGATGAATTTGGAGATATTTGTAAAATTTTATATGCGCTATACAACCCAGCGATTCCACTGCCTACAATAACAAAATCATACACTGCGTACATATAATGATATACTATGTTAATACATTTATTTTCGAGTAAATGATATATTTTTTTTTGTTTTAGTAAATTTAATTCTTGGTTTATTTCTTTTTTTACATGTGAATTTTCCACGTTTCATATTACGATTATTAAAAATTGTTTTCGTACATATTCCAATAGATTTAGGCTCACTTTCAATAGAAGGTCCAACTTTTTTTATACAACTACACAATTTATTTGCTAAAATTGTTTCTGCCTCTTCTTTAATATTTTTATTATTATTTGGAATTGAAATATTATAATATTCTAAAATTTTAATATAGTCTTTTTTGCTTATTTTATATGACATTTTTATGTATTTGATAATGAAAGAATAGTATAGAATAGTATAGAATAGTATAGTATATATGTATGTAGTAAATTATATATAATTTAATACAAATTTATATTATATATAATAAATATTATAAATTTTTGTCATTATAATTATATTATTATAATATATGACTTTATCGTTATCAAATCAGGATAAAATAGTAGTTTTTGATGTAGATGAAACATTGGGTTATTTTACACAAATGGGTATTTTTTGGGACGCATTAAATGTTTATTATAAAAATCAAGAGCATGATGAAAATATAGTAAAGTCACAACAAACACAACAAGATTTATTTAATACCTTGATTGATATTTATCCAGAATTTTTACGTGTGAATATATTGGCAATAGTAAATTATTTGAAACGAAAAAAAGAAAATAAAAAATGCAAACATATTATGATATATACAAATAATCATGGTTTAAAGTCGTGGATTAATTTAATTATTAATTATTTTCATGAAAAAATCAATTACAAACTGTTCGATCGAGTTATTCGGGCTTTTAAAATAAATGGGAAAATAATCGAAATGTGTAGAACAACAAATGAGAAAACTACTAGAGATTTATTTAATTGTACCAAAATTCCATATAACTCGCAAATTTGTTTTATAGATGACGTATATCACTCAAATATGGTGGACGAAAATGTATATTATATAAAACTGAAACCATACACATATAATTTGCCGTTTCAATTAATGATTCAACGTTTTCTTGTATCTAAATATGGTAAAAAAATCATTGACGAGAATGATTTTATTGATTTTATGGAGTCGTTTATAGGTAGGTATAATTTTGTTTATAGCAAAAAAAATGAAAAAGACTATGAATTAGACAAAATAGTGAGTAAAAAAATAATGATTCATTTGCAAACCTTTTTTGATAAAAAATGGCAGAGTAATGATACGATGAGTAGTTTGGAATCGTCTAACAATATGGATAATATTACGATTAAAACAAAAAATAGAAATAAAAACAATCGTACTAAAAAATATTATTCACAAAAACATAATAAAACAAACAAATATTTGTAATGTCTTAGTAATTATGAAGAAGAATCTTTTTTATGTGGTTTACTAGTAAATTTATTTTTAATTTTTGATATTGTATATTGTAAAATAGTTTCAAATATAGTGGTAGATAATAAGAAAAATCCAGCAGTAAAAGCGATTCGTTTGTCTAAATGGTTGCATTGTCTACGTCGCCATGGGTTAAATCGATAAAGTAGAAAAAAACATACGTATAATTTTACTATGTTGTGTAATATATATATATATTGCGGTGAAACAAAATAAATTCCTAATGCCAATGAAATATATAAAAAATAAATAACGAATAATATAATGTCGAGTGTCTTATTTTGAATTTTATCTATATTGTAATATTCCATTTTTGTTTTTATAATAATAAAAATAACTATTATATATTGTAGTTATTTTTATTTTTGTGTGAATATTGAATTTACACATTTTGTTATACTATCCTTCGTCCACATAGCCAACATCATTGACCTGATATTTCTATATTCTCCTATGGATATCACTCATTTTCAATAGTTTCTTTCTTTTGCAATTTTGAATATATGTCTAACGTACGCGCACTCGCATCGGTTGCTTTAACATATCTTGGCATCCAATAATAAGGTATTATATTATCCGTATCTTTGTAATAAGAATTAAATAAGAATTTATAATATTTTTTTTCAATATCGGATTTTGATATTGTAATATTTTTATCAATTTTTTTTTCAGATTCTATGTTGGTCAATATATAATGTTGTATGATATCGTATAATGAGTTTGTATTTTTACTTACACCATCACTAAATGCCTCTTTTGTTCGCCATATAATTTCATCTGGGAGTAATGGGTTACCTTGTGAATTTTTAAAATATGTTTTAGAGAATGCTGTTCTTAATAAATATTTTTCACATAGTTTGTTTTTAGGATGGAAACGAACACTTGGATGTATCGATAAATAATACTGGACCCATGATCTATCTAGAAATGGTGTTCTTGGTTCTAGCCCATGACTAGATATACATTTATCAGATCGTAATACATCAAACGCATGAATGTTTTTTAATAATCGTCTAGTTTCTTTATCAAATTCAATTTCATCAGGACATGCGTGCATATATAAATAACCACCACATAATTCATCTGAACCGTCTCCATTAAATATTACTTTCGCATTACTATTTTCGGAAATATATTTTCCTAATAAATAATTTCCGATGCTCGCTCTTACAGTTGTGGTATCATAACTTTCTATAGCATATATTACTTCATTAATCGCACAAATGAAATCTTCTTCTTTTAATAGTATTTCTGTGTGTTTTGTACCCAAATAATCAGCCACGATTTTAGCATATTTTAAATCTTCGGACCCTTCTAACCCAATACTATACGTTTCTAGTGGTTCAGTTGAAATATCTTTATGATATTCATTTACTAAAGCAGTAACTAAACTACTATCCAAACCACCTGATAATAAACATGCGATAGGACGTTCAGTAATATAACAACGTTTTTTAATAGCATTTGTAAAGTAATATTGCATATTTCTATAAATAGATCTCATATCCGTTTCATTGTTAACGTCATCTATATTATACATAATAGTGTTAAATCCATATGTATGGTATCTTTCTTTTTTATTAAAAATCCACTCTGATGAAACAACGTGTGGTAATATGTAGACAGAATATGTTCCTGGTTCAAAATGTTCGATTGTAAAATTCTCGTCTTTGAATTCATGTAACATTTTTATTTCTGATGCAAATCCTATTAAATTATTGCCGTTTTCAAATTCATTGTTTCCTAATGTAATGTTACTTGATTTTTGTGGTGAGAATGTTTCATTATAAAGAAAATACAATGGTCTTACACCATATGGATCACGTGCAATATATGTTTTTGCATAGTCATTATTAATATCATAATCACAGAGTACAAATGCAAATACACCATCCAACATTTGTAACGTTTGATCTATACCGTATCTTTGATACAAATGTATAATTACTTCACAATCAGAATCTGTTGTAGGTGTTACATTCATCATTTCATACAATTCTTTGTAATTGTAAATTTCACCGTTGCAAACAAGAGTAATATCATCCATTATCATAGGTTGATTTGATTTAGAATTTAATCCATTGATTGCTAATCGATGAAAGCCCATAATTTGTTTTAAACCGATACGTTCTAATTTAGAAAACTCAGGACCACGATTTCTTCCTTTATTAAAATTATCAATAATGAATTGATTACTATAATTTGTATTATTGTTTAATAATGTAAAAATTCCGCACATATTGTAACACTGATATTATATTTCTGCTTTATTATGGTAAGATAATATTTTACTATTAATAGTTATTTATATAACAATGTATATCTTTATATTTGTTATAATTGTTATATATTTTTTAGTTCTGTTTTTATCTTCAATTATAGTAATACTATATAAAAGTAAAAATAAGAATATATAACAATAAAATAATAATAACATTAAAATGAATAATTCAAACACAACTACAAAGTATGAATGTTCGTCTGAAATACAGACCAATATGAATAAAAAAATATATGATAGAAATGTTCCATCCTACTTGCTTCAACCTTATATAAATGTACGACCTGTATCAACAAAATATTCATTTTTTCCTATTGTAGATCCTAGAGCACCTATCAATGTACCAATGGCCCAATTTCCAAGTTATAACACCAATAAGGTTTTTTATCCAGGTAATAACACAGCTCCTTTTTCTGGATATATGCAGAATGTAAATACAGAGAGCGAATTAAGAAATCAAATATATGCTTTACAAAAATGTCCTCAATCAGAATATGTTCCTTCTAGTAAAAGCGATCTTTATCAATATAATATGATATTAAATTCAAATATAACACAGTCTAACACAGTAAAACAATCATTTCCTTATTTGTTTAATGAAGAAAAATTTGATAATTTTAATCCAAATAAGGATAATTTAGGAAATAAGACATTTAATAATTGTACTCGTGTGGAAATTCGTTCAATGGATACTCCATGTCCGTAAATTTTAGCGATTCATCATAAGACACACCAATATGTAAAAGTGTAATAAATAATATGTAAATGTAATATATTATTTATTTTGGTGCGGATATGAATTCCAATGATGAATATGTAAATCAAATCACATTAAAATATTTGACAAGTATAGATTATAAAGATGAAGTTCAGGGGTTGGATGATACACATCATAAAGGAGATAAAATAAATAAATCAAAACCTATAGGATCGAAAATATACAAGCAAAAGGATAAAAAATTTTATAAAAAAAGAATTTCAAATATTATAAAATTGTTATTGAATGACGGGGTTGATGGTGTTAATAACGAGGATAATACCAAAAATCCCCCGAATTACCCCTTTTTTCCTGATATTAAAAATACATTTGATATTTTTATAAAATCATGTATTGATTATTTAAAATCTCAGGATAAATGTGATATTATCCAAAGTGACTATAATGATTTAGATATGGAAAATGTTACCACCAATAGTGAAACTAAAAACCATGATATTACAAACAACAATGAAATAAACGCATTGATGATGCGTAAAATAATAAAAAAAAAGAATTCAATTGATTCATTTGTAAAACGCACGTCTACCCAACAAACAACTACTATAATACCACAGAAAAAAAAAATAAATTTGCAAGATCCAGAATTAAAAACTAAGGGGTTGGTATTAAGTGATACTCTAGCAACACACAAAAATGATACGCACAATAATGATAAAAAAATAGGCGAAAATAAAAATAATAATATATATAAAGAAAATATACAAAAATTAGACATTTTATCAAAAAATGTTAACCAGGAAGAGAAAATCCCAAATGAAAAAAAAAATAAAAAACAAAAGAACAAAAAAAACACGCTACAGTTATTCATTGAAAACCTTGAATGATAAATTTATACACGACCAAATGAAAAAAGAACAATGTAGTCCTATTTCTATACAAAATGAAAAAATAGGAAAGAAAACAAATAAAAACAGTTGTTTATCTGATAGTGCTTTAATTCGATTGAGAGATCTTTGGAATGCTAGACATCCTGATATTATAATAAAAACAAACGATCCTCGTGAAGTATGGAAAAATCTATATTATTATATGAAAAATACATGCAATAAAGAATCATGTTGGTTAAAGCAAAATTTCGCGAACAATGACAAATATTTGAAAAAAGAATTGGATGAATCTTTTGCTCCGGAGTATCCAAAAGAATGGAAAAAAAACCCTAACAAATGGTTATCGAGCGTAGATATTTTGAATGTAATGAAACAATATGAAGAAGCATATAAATGTTTCAATTTTATTGGACCGTCCCCAATAGATTATGATACATATATGTTATATGGTGAATGTGTGTGGAACGAATTATGTCATTTCAATTTACAAAATGAGTTAACCGCAGGTAAAACGAAAATAGGTGTGATTTTTAATTTAGATCCTCATCATAAGGGTGGTTCGCATTGGGTTTCGCTTTTCATAAATATTAGAAAAGGCACGATTTTTTATTTTGATAGTGCTGGAGAGAAAATCCCACAGCAAATAGAAAAATTTGTGAAAACTGTTATGGTCCAAGGACGAAATTTGTCTGAATCAAAACCCATTAACTTTGTTTTCGATCAAAATTATCCGGTAGAACATCAATATGGTAATACAGAATGTGGTGTTTATAGTTTGTTTTTTATCGTACATATGTTAGAGGATAAAATAACGGCATATTACTTGAAAAATCATATACTTAAAGATCAATATATGGAAAAATTTCGAAAGATTTATTTTAATGGTACTACATAATTAGAAACCCATGTAAATAAAAATCGCACAAATAAAACCCGTACTATGAAAAAACTCGTAAAAATAACAAATAAATTAACACAAAAAATAATATAGTAATATTTAGTTTGTAATATAAATATATAAACTTGTTAAATGACATCCAAAAATAGTTCTCAATTTTTATCCAAGGAAAATTTATCCGTTTTATTTGAAGTAATTGTTGATGAATATAAAAATTATATTTTAGATAAAAATGCATTTAACATAGCTTTTAATGAAATGGTCCAAATGTTTTATTATAATCAAATTAAATCAGGTAATCAAACTATATATGATATTGTTGGTATGAATAAACAATTTATTTCATTTATTTCATTAAGATTAGAACAAAAATTCAAAATTCAAAAACAACAAAAAAAACCAGGTATTGACAACAACAACAACAACAACAACAACAACACTCAGAGTCTCATTACAAATAATTCTACTATAAAATCTAAGATAAAATCGAATAATATAGAACTACAACATGTAACAAGTGAAGATATTAAAAATGGACGATTAGAAAAATTTGACAAGGAATTATCGATAAAACAAAATGAATTTAAAAATGCATTTAATAGTAATATTCCTGAAACACCGAATTTTAAATCTCCAGTCGATGGACCGATAAGCGAAATGGATGTTTTAACGAAACAAAAATTGGAAGAACGAGAGAATGAAATTCAAAATATCTATAATACCAACAACCTCAACATAAACAGTGGTATGAAAAAAGAATATGATTTTGAAATTAACGAATCAAATGATTGGTTACAATATTTTAGTTCTCCAATTGAAAAAAAAGAAACAAATATTAGCAGTATTATGAAATCAATTAAAATAAATGAAGAACTACCTAAACAGAGTGTTGTCAAAGAAGAAATTGCGATACAACAAAATAGAGAAAATGATTTTAAGTCAATTCCAAAAAAAAATATTTCTTGGTCTGATGAAAAAGGGTTGAGAGAAGACAGTAATTTTATTAAAATAAAAATATTAGAAGATGAACTACCTGAATCGAATAGCAATAAAAGCAATATTTTTTCAAAATTGAAGAAAATAGAAGGTAGAGGAGAGAACCAAAATGATTTTGATGAATTGACACCTACACCATCGATTGTTGTTCCTTCAGTAACAGACTCGGAAACAATTGTTCGGTTAGAAAGTAAAATAGACAAATTAACTAGTGAGATTAATAAATGTTATGATGTAATTACGTTGTTATTTAATACGATAATGTCATCAACCAATAATGCAACCAAAACATCTGAATAATAATAAAATTGAAGTTTAATTTATATCATAATTATATAATAAAATATATAATCATGAAGTTGTCGTCATCTATATATCCAATTGGGAGTATAATTATGTTTATCTATATGTGTAAAAACTGTGTGAACGCATTTTTATGTAATGATCTAGTATTTAGACATAAAAAATATATTTCATCATCTATTCATGATTATCAATACGAATATCAAAATGATTGGTATTCTGGTGAAGTACCATGGGAATTTATAGATTTGGATAATGTTAATAAACATGCAATAATTGTTTCGAATGAATACTGTCTGGATAGTAATACTAAAGATTCAACTATTGTCAGTATTTTTGAGAATACAAATGAATATACAAATGAATATACAAATGAACGTACAAATACAATTAAGAGTGAATTTGACAATGTCATGATGACAAAAGCTATTGTGTCTGGTGCAATGAAAGGAATTTACGTCCAAATAGTATCGATTGATAATATTATTACCTATACTCAATGTTATACAAATAAAGTAATTGACATGGATATTGTATTAAGTTTGTTGTATTATATACTTTATGAAAAAAATAAAAACAATGAAATAGAGAATATAATTATATTGAAAAAATACAATAATATTGAACTTTTTGAGAAATACATAAAATTACGTCGTAATTCGATGTTTATGATAATCATAATGTATGTACTTTTATTTAGAGGTATTTCAAATGTGGAATAGCGTTGCAGACATAACAATCACAAATCATAGATAGTTTCCATGGTTAAACAAACACTATAATCCATATTGTTTAAGTTTAAAATGCGCCCATATTCATCCAATAACTGTATTTGTAATTTTTGGATATTAACTGGTCCAAAATATTGTCGTGGGTAAGTAATTAACCCTAGATTATTTTGAGATATTATATTGAAACCTCCACCAGTTATAGCTATTCTAGCTAATATATTTTTATTCAAAATAGAATCTGTAAAAGAAGCATAAAAACCATCATTAACGTTATTGTTGTAATCATTTACCACTAAATAAATATATCTATGAGCTAATAAATCAATAATTCCTTCTGAAACATAAGTTGAATTATTGACATACACACCATTTCGAAACCCCATCATCCATCCCAATTTTAGTGGAAGTGGGGTTGTCTTATTTTCTAATCCATTTGCATCTTTTATAAAATCAAGTGTGAAATTAAATGTTGTATTTATATTTCCATTAATATTGTTATCTCTTATCCCTACAATCATTTTTCCTGTGCCTGATATTCCATTGGAAATATCTAGTGTAAAATAAATATATTTAAAATTACCTGGAGCACTCGATAATATATTGTTGATGCAATTAACAAAATCTTCTGAAGTGTAGTTACCATCTGGTACAGTGACAACAAAACTAGTGTTGTTTATTATCAACGTAAAATAGTTGTTGTCGAATGCTTTATTGATACTGTAAAACGTACAAGGAAAATCCATGGATGCTAATTGTAGAGAGACCACATTTTTAATTAATAATGGTAAATCATAATGATAATTGGATGACGTATTTGCATAATAATTATCTCGAAAACGTGAATCAATATTTAGCGTTTGACGAATAGTACGATTTCTTAATGGATTCATTTTTCCTGGTACAAAATTACTAGGATTAGATGTCAAAAAAATAGTCTCCTCTCTGTTTTGAATAAAGTGGTCGTCTACTTGTACTAATGGATTCATTGTTTCGTATGTTAATTCATAGGTCTCCCGTTTGTTTTTTTCACGTAAAGTTTTTATTTTTGAAATTATTTTATTTTTTGCAGTCGAAATAAAATCGATTATTTGTTTTCGTAATATTTCATTAATAGATGTTGAATTTAGTAATTTTTTTTGTAGTTTTAATTCTTTATTATTCACATCGAGTAAATCATATTTTTCGGATAAACCGAATAAATTTTCCAATTCATTTATATTATAATTATTAACATCTAAATCAATATCCATATTTTTACTATTATAATATTCTTATACTATTTATAATATATAATTACATTTATAAATATTTTAACATAATAATTTATATAATATCTTACATTGCATATTAATTATCAAAATGACAGTAATATCCATGTTTGGTACAAATACATCTAATAATGAAGTAAGATCTATGTTTTTTGTATCATCCAAAAATAACACAAGTAACGAAACATTATATTGTAAACTAATTAACAATACTGATGTTCGTAAACTAGTAGGATATTATTATGAGTTTTCGGTGGGTAATATTGATTCATTAAATAAAAAGCTAACTTTAGACGAATATAATACATTGTCATTAACATTAAATAATTTAAAAAAATTTGAAGATCCTACATCATGTTATGAATTATTACGTTTAAATTTAGTTAGATCATTGGAATCCCTAATGAAAGGTTTAAGTATTTACAATAATTTAATGGCGTATAAAAATAACGAACCAAATTATGAAACATGGCGAATCACATATTTTAATAAACAAAAGTTATTAGATAGATATAATGAACTTCAAAAGTCCGCTGTGAGTTTTTTTGATGATTTAAATGTTGATGCACCACTGCTTACTATTAAAAAAGAATATTACATATATATCAAAAAATATGGTTATCCACAAAGTGGTATTTTTGATTCAGAAAAAATTGCTAGTATTTTAGAGAGTATCGAGTAATTGTTTTATGTATTTTTATTATTATAAATAAAAAATTTATAGTAATATATATAAATATGCCAAAAGATTGTAAAAATGATACAAATACAAATACAAATTGTGGATGTAATTCAAATGCACACGGGAAAAAAGTAACAACAACTGCTATAAATAATATCGAATATTCTAAAAAATGTACACCACTCGACGAAACAATATTATTACATGATACGGTTATTGATGGAAAATTAGAAGTAGATGGTAAAGTAAAAGTAGATGGGAAATTAGATGTTGAGGGAAAAGTATCTTTAGAAGGTAAGTTACATGTATCTGGATTATCAGAATTAAATGATGTTTTAATAAATGAAAAATTAACAGTATTAGATGATACTATTTTACATAATACAGAAATAGATGGCAGTTTGAATGCAGTTGATTTAGCTGTTACTGGTATTTCTAACTTGAAAAAAGTGATAGTTGATGGTAGCTTGAATGCAGTTGATTTAGCTGTTACTGGTATTTCTAACTTGAAAAAAGTGATAGTTGATGGTAGCTTGAATGCGGTTGATTTAGCTGTTACTGGTATTTCTAACTTGAAAAAAGTGACAGTTGATGGTAGCTTGAATGCGGTTGATTTAGCTGTTACTGGTATTTCTAACTTGAAAAAAGTGACAGTTGATGGTAGCTTGAATGCGGTTGATTTAGCTGTTACTGGTATTTCTAACTTGAAAAAAGTGACAGTTGATGGTAGCTTGAATGCGGTTGATTTAGCTGTTTCTGGTAACGCAGTATTCAACAACAATGTAACCGTTGATGGTAGCTTGAACGCGGTTGATTTAGCTGTTTCTGGTAACGCAGTATTCAACAACAATGTAACCGTTGATGGTAGCTTGAACGCGGTTGATTTAGCTGTTTCTGGTGACGCAGTATTCAACAACAATGTAACCGTTGATGGTAGCTTGAATGCAGTTGATTTAGATGTTTCTGGTGACGCAGTATTCAACAACAATGTAACCGTTGATGGTAGCTTGAATGCAGTTGATTTAGATGTTTCTGGTGACGCAGTATTCAACAACAATGTAACAGTTGATGGTAGCTTGAATGCACTTGATTTAGCTGTTACTGGTATCTCTACATGTAACAATGTAACCGTTGATGGTAGCTTGAACGCGGTTGATTTAGCTGTTTCTGGTATCTCTACATGTAACAATGTAACCGTTGATGGTAGCTTGAATGTAACTTCAATCACTTTTCCAGATAATACAGTACAAACTACTGCTTATAATAATGTTAACATAACAGAATTGTTAACATTTGGTAAAAAAATTGCTTTTACAAGTAGCAATCAAGTTATATATGATATTTTACATCCTCTAACCACGATAGATATGTACGTAATAAAAATTAACATCTTAAAAATTTACAATAATAAAAATTCCACTAAGATTGCAAGTTATAATGCAACAATGATTATAACAACCGATTTAATACCATCTAATACTATTACTATTAGTAATGTAAATGATTCATATTCAAGTAACTCTATAATGTTAGCAATCGATGAAAGTAGTTCAAAATTAGAAGGTATATCAATATCAATAAACAGAAGTGTTGTTAAAATTAATTTTATAAATTTAAACAATGATGAAATCAAATACATTTTAACCGGCGAATGTATTAGCATAAAATAATTTATTCATACACACACTATAATTATTTGAAACAGGAAGTATTCCAAATAATTATATACACTAAGATTTAGGCATCTTTTTTTTTCTTTGGTAATTCTATATATAATGTCCATTCATTTAGTTGCAAACAATACTGAGCAAAGTCGAACTGTTAGTTGGACAATGGACCTTACTTTTGTTCTTGTAGAACAGTACCTACTGGTAAGTGATGCTACTAGTATTATTGGTGATATTACTAAGGTTACACTTGCGCCAACAGAAACATTCGCTAACTTATCTTCGTTTCCAAAAAATAGCAAACTAATTGTTACATTAACACAAGTAGATGCTAACTTAGGCACACGAAAAAGTTTAGCTGTAACTTTGGATTCTTTACAAATTCCACTAAGACCAACACTAGTATCAGCTACTGGTATTGATAAAGGTATTGCAGTATCTTTTACAGTTCCAGAAGATAGTCCAACAGCAACACAATTGGTTATTATTCTTACTAACGCAATTGATGATATGGCTTCCTTTGAAACGGCAATGCCTTCTCTAGGAGCAAACGGTCGATATGAACTATCAGTAACATCAGAAGAAATGTCTATTATTCAAGACAATGATCCAACACCTTACGAAGTTAGTATTATGTTAAGAAGTAATAATGGTGATAGTGATGTATCCAATGTTTTATCTGCTACACCAAGCAATTTACCAAACGCACCAAATCTTATTAGTGTAGAAACAGGTGGAAGTGGAAGTGCTACTGCTACTTGGGATGCTCCTATTGATAGTGCTTACTGGACGGCAACTGCTGTAACATTATATGTGTATAATAATAGTACTTTCAGCACCACTGAACACTTAGTAACTCCTTTAACATCTACATCAAAAACTATTAATTATTTAACCAATGGAACTTCTTATAGTTTCTACTTAAAATACTCAAACGCTGTTGGAGAAGGTCAAAGTTCAAATACTACTTCATTTACTCCATACGATAAGCCTGACCCAGTTGGTGATTTTACTGTAGCTGGTTTCATAAGCTCACAAAATTTATCAATTTATCAAACAACGCCTTCTCAATACTTAGTAGTATTTGGAAGGATTACTACTACAAGAACAACTCCAAACGCAACAACATATACAATGAATGGTAACGGAGCAACTATAACAGGATATAATATATACAATGATTCCGGTGCTTTGTTACAATTTTTTCCATATCAAGAACTACAAAGTGGTGATACCCAATTTCTTAACATAACAACAAATTATTTCACTGGAAACGGACTTATACCAATTGGTTCAACTTTTAACTATTATTGTAGAACAGTTGCTGTATCTGCTGATGGTGTTAGAGTTTTAAGTGACCCAGTTACAGCAATATTTACAGTTCATTCAAATCCGTTAGCAGTCACAGATTTAACAGCAGTAGGACTTGACCAATCAATCTCTTTAAGTTGGTCTGCTTCTATTACAAGGGGTAATCCTATACAAATATACAGCATTAGAGATATAAATAATGTAGAGGTATCTAACACCACATCAACCAATTATACTATTACAAATCTTCCTAATGGAGTAGCACAAACATACACAGTTGTTGCTGTAACACAAAGTGATAGACAGATTGCTACTAATCTTTACGAAAGTGTTGAAAGCCAAGATAGCCCATCAGCAACAGCCACACCACATAAAGCACCAGTTATTGAGAATGTAACTATTAATGGTTTAGTAATGACTTTATCTATTACTGATAATGGCTTACCAGCAACAAATGTTACTGCTTTTGCTGTTGATAATACTGGTAATAGTGCTATTATCCAAGAAGCATTAAGAAATAATAATCAAGTAACATTTAGAGCTCCATTAACAAATATTACATCATATATGGTATTTGTTACTAATTCACCCAATAAAATGTCTAATATTGTATATCAAGTAACATAATCTTAAATATAATAAGCACCATACATACGAATACATTATATTATTATTGATTTAACTTAATAATACCATTAGAGTCATTTACTCCAATATATTGTATATGTAGTGAAATACCATATGTAGGAGAATCTACTAACTCAGAATCATATAGTTAAAAATGAAATTCATATTTTTTTTACATTTATGAATATTTACAAATAATCAAAAATATAAAATATTAATGTTTTATCTGTATCAAAAATATAATATTAATAATAAATTAATAATATATTAATTTATTAAATATGCCATTGTCTTTATTAAAACAAATACATAAACATAAAAAAAAAACAAGAATATATTGAATCAATAAATACAGTTAGAGTATCCAATCGTCCAAGTATATCATTGTTTAAAGTAAATAATTGTATTGATGGAGATGATGATGAACATGACAACGACGACGACGACGATGATGATGATGAATATCCCAATGCGGATTTTTATTTAGATAATTTGAATACAAATGTATATGCAGATAAATTAACTATTAATAAAAAAACATATGATATAGGAACATATGATGTTAAAGCAATGATTATATATCCATTAAAGAAAAATCCATTTTATTTTGGTGTGAATAATGAAGATTTTGATTTAGATAAAATTAATAATACAAATTACATCGATAATGATATAGTTTTCATGTTAGATTCTGACGCATTTAAACATTTATTAATTCATATAACCAATAATATATCCAACGCAGAAATAGACAAATCATACAACGAACATATAAATTATTTTAATGAAATTAATACATCGGTTACATTAACTATACCGCGTTTTTATACGTTTTATATTGCTAATGAATTATTTGATTCGCCAAAAGGAGAATTATTATTTAATAATGAAGATATTGTAGTAAATAATTTAACCACCAACATAAATACTAGCTATGAAAATAAAGTAACGATTGTAGCAAATAATTGGTCTATAAAATACAATAAGAACCTTCAAGATAAAAATGACTTATTTTTGTTTCCATATATTTTAAATAACGAAAATGAAATAAATGATAATCCATCCAAAAAAATATTTGATTACAATTTATTGTTGAGACCAGAAATATTTAACGATATTAATAGATTTAGAGTATGTAATTCTAATACATATCATATACCATTTTTAAGTGGAGATTCAATAACATTTAAAATTACTATTTATCCTGATGAAAATCAATCTTCAATAGTTAATAGTACAAAAACTATTAAACCGTTAATATATTTGACCACAATTAAATTTATATAAAAACTGTTTTATATATATATATATATATATATACATATATATATATATATATATATGTATATATATAATAATACAAATAAAAACATATGAAAAACATTAATGTGTATTTAAGTAATTTAAACACAAATATTGATGTAAATAATAATCTTACAATAAAATTTGAACCTCCAGATCAAAATATAGGTAATTATGATATAGTAGCAAATATAAATATTCCTATTTCATCAACAACCCCGTTCTATATTGGTATTAGTAATGAAGAAATATCCGAAGCATTTACTATGAATAATGATGATGATTTAATATTTATGACAGAAAAAAACTATTTTATTGCATTATTTGATCGGGTGGATTATCCAATATCAGATTCAAGTATATTTTTTGCATCAAATACAAGCACAACTCCAAATACATTATTAGTGTATGAAAATGAAATAATACAAAACATAAATGCAAATTCATTGAATGTGGTAGATTATTATATTTTATACATAGCAAAACAAATATTTAATACTGCTGCTGCATCAGTTCTATTCAATAATACAGATAATGTAATAAATACCACAAACGTACAAATAAATACTGGTTATACTAATACCGTTGATACAACTGCAAATTATTGGGGTAATATGACATCAAATAATCCGCATTTATATGCTTCTACTAATAAATATCCATATCCATATTCATTTAATAGTAGTATTAGTTCAATTACTAGTAATATTAATCCATGTGAGATTATATATAAATCAATAACTAAAAGTGCACCAGAAAGATTAATAAGTTTGCCATCCTTAAATGATTATCCTTGTGTTTATAAAATAAATTTAATTCCAGGAGATATAATATCTTTTAAATTAACGTTGAAACCACCAGCAGATCAGTACTTTACGGTTATACATGATCCACAACTACCAGCAACAAGAATTATAAATCCAATAACATATCTAATACAACTCAATTTTGTTTCTCCATAAATTGTATCTTATACATATAATGGCAGTGTAGTGACAGTGATGTTAACACACATCACCGCCTCATCAAACCACCAATGTCTTGAAACTCTTTTGACCCTTTTCATTAATTTCCAATGTTCCCACCATTCTAGGTTCTCCTCGTCCACTAGAAACCGCTGTCATATAACTATCATAATCATAAATATTGAATATTTTTGAGTTTATTTTACGCGATATGTATTTAACACCTTGTATCGTGACATCCACTCCACTCCATTCTACTTTTTGTTTGTTTATCGAAGTCATTCTATCTGTCGGGTCCTCATCAATGGATGGATGATAAGACGCCGTTTTATTATTCGGTTCTCCAAAACTCAAACAATGCAAGTTCTCTTTGGATTTTTTCGAATAAACAACACAATCAATCGCCGTTTCTTTAATCGCATGAATCAATTGTTGGTTTAATTTTTCTTTGATACTAGCAATTTCATACAAATATTCGTCACTTGTAATAGGTCGATTCCTTATTAATTTACTAACATCTTTTAAATTCAATTCAATCGAATCATCACTTTCTATTTGTTTTTTTGTAAAAGTCATCAAATAAATAAATACTTCTACTGTTTGTAGCGCTTCTGACAAATTTTTATGACTGCAAATACGGCGAGCTCTACCAATTACTTGTTCTATTCTTACTGGATGCCAATATGGATCCATAATATGGACGTATCGTGTGTTTGTTAAATTAATACCTTCTGAACCAGACGATGTAATCATAAACACTTTGATAATTTCTCCCATGTTGTTGTTATTTGATATTTCACGCAATTCACCAGCAATATTTTGCGGTATTTCATTCCATGCACCATTGTATATTTTTCGGATGATTTCTCTCTCCATTTTATCCTCTGTACCAGTGTATAATGCATACATAGGTTTTCCCCAATCATCTTCATCTATATCCAATACCCAACCATTCACCGAATTGCGTTTTATTTTAAATCGAGCAAATCCATTTTGTTCTAATACCATGGAAAAAACTTCAATGCCTTCATAACTACGAAATTGGCTATAAACCAAGTGTAACCCTGGATGTTCTGGTTTTATGATATTGTCAAGTATTGCCAAATATTTAGGACTGTATGATTTCAGTGCTTCAGGGGTCAAAAATTCGGATGCACGTGTTCGCAATTCTCTCAATGAATCACTCAATCTACGTTTATAATCATTGTCACCAACTGCGTTTAAAATATCATCTCCTTCAATAACACCTTCTTCGCCTTCTACGACGCCCATGTCCGCATCTACTGCATCTTCTACTTCTTTAGCCACTATCTCACCTAGTACCTTTCCTACTACGTCATCTTTACCTTCTTCTTCTGATGTTTTCGAGAACATTTTAGGTTTGGGTCTTCCACCAGGTATTGGAACTACGAAATTACAAATGAATCGAGAGAAAATTCTATATGTAGATACAGATTTTGCATTTGCGCCACCCTGATTGTAAAGCTCATTCATATCAACACCAACACCAACACCACCATCTCCTTGACCTTTCTTCTTTGACTTTGCCGTTTTTTCCATCTTTCTCTCTTCCTTTCTCTCGTTTTCATAAATGTGAAATTGGTAATCACTCATCGGAACCTTGACAACATGGTGATACATATCCGTCTTCTCGTATTTTGGTAATAACTCTTCTTGGGCGCTACGAAAATAAGATGTTAAACCAATAATACGACGTTTAAATAACTCGACATTTTGTAATTCATTTGTTTTTGAATCAATAAAACGAGCCAAAAACTTATCCAATTTATCCGGTAGAGCAGTGTAATTTTTAATATAAATACTGTTTTTTTTAGCTTCAACACCCGCTCGTTGTAAAACATGCAAAATACGTTTTTCAAAATCTTCGTCACTCATGGAATCTTTAAATATAACAGCACTGCCGACAGTTACTTCTTCCGTTGATGTTGCTTTTTCCGATGCATTTCTCTCGTCGCTAACACCTATATATTTGTTTGGACGAGTGTACTTGTTATGAAACCCAAAAGGATTGCGAGTAACGTATAATGTCTTTTTAATAGATGAATAATCCAAATAATCCAATAGTTTTTCTCTCGAAAATAAATCCCTAAAAAAAACGACATCGAGTTTTGATTTATTATCCGCACCAGCACCTGCACCAGAGCCAGAATCAACCTGGATAGGAATCTCCCATGTCTTAATATACCCGCGCAGAATATTAAACAAAATAGCAATTTCATTCGGATAATTGACAATAGGAGTACCTGTCAATAGAACAACACGTGCATTTCTTGCACTCAATAACATTTCATATAGTTTTAAAAACATGGCACGAGGCAAATGCTCTTTATTACCATGTTTATCAAGTGGTACATCTTTTTCTTTTCCTAGTTTATTCACTATTCTACTAATAAAATTATGAGCTTCGTCGATAATAATCACCTTGTCATCAAATATGTTTCGTGTGAAGTTGTTAGTGAGCTCTTTTAATTTTGGCGTTCGCAAACCGTTATAATTTATAAAAGAATATTTGACATGAATCATTTCATCAATTTGATCTTCCAAACTTTTTTTCTTGGCGTAATTTTCTGCAATTTCTGTATAATTACTTGGTTTGCTAACATTGACTAACCATGCACCCTTCTTCTTTTTAATATATTCAACGGGCAAATGTAAAATACTAGACAAAGTTTCCAAATACTCCGGATTTTTTTCAACAGATATCCACTCCCAATATTGGTTTCGTTTGTATAAAAAATCACCCGCTTTTTTCAACTCTTCCATGTAGTTGTCTCGGAGAGAAGCAGGAGTCAGGACCAATATTTTTTTGACAGTTTTCATACCTTCTGCTATAGCAATAGAACTAGCCGTTTTTCCACTACCTAAACCGTGATACAACAATAACCCACGATAAGGTGTATATAAATTTAAATAATCTCGAACAAGTTTTTGATGAGTCAAGAGAGAAAATGTACCTGATCCAGACCCGGTACCAATATTATCACATGATATGGTGTTTGTAGATTCTTCCTTTGCTAAATCTTGAGTATATCGTTCAAAAATAGAATTAATGAAATTCACAAATATTTCACGATTATTTAAATAATAACTGGATACTTTATGGACGAGTTGATCTGATTCGCCACTCTTAACGTTATTACCTAACCGCTCAAATGTTTTTACTTTACCAATTTCTACATATTCGTGTGGCTCTAACATGATAATGGTGCCAGATTTGTCAGATTTGCCAGATTTGCCTGGTTTGTTTGTCTTCATAGTCTTTTCAACTTCTGGTGCAATCTCGCTTATATCATCTTCATCCGATCCCATTATTTTCTCTCTAATCTCACGAATCGTTTCTAATTCTTTCTTATCTTCTTCAATTTCTAATAATATTTTTTTCTTTAATTTCGCTGGTAGTGGTGCCTTTTTTTCAGTAATTTCAGTCGCATCTACTACTTTTGGTTCTATCACAATAGTAGTAGGGACGTTCGTTTTTGCGGTTATTTTAGACAATTTATTTGCTACTATTTTTTGTTTTAAAGCATTTCTATCGTAATTGACATCAATTTCCTCTGTGATCATGGGAATATTGGCGGGTGTTTTTACACTAACATTTTTACTAGGTTTATTATCATCGACATCTTCCATACCAACATTTACACGTACAATTTCTCTCTGAATGTCTTTTGTACTTGGTTTATTCTTTAATTCTTCTAAATAATTCATTGGGTGTATATAGTATAAATAACAAGTTATTAATTAATATATTATCTAATATAATTTGATAATATAAAATCCATTAGTTTAATTTTTACCACGGGTAAAAAAATAAAAAATACACAAATACATACCATAACTAACCCTAACCCTAACTAACCCTAACCACTAGTGAATTCAATAACATCCAATGCCATTTTACATGCTTCTTGTTCTGCCTTGCGTTTAATTTTATGTTGCCCTTCTCCTAAAAGCAAGAATATTTTTTCGTTTTTCACAAGCAACTCCCGTATTGCCTGAAATGATTTCAAGTCTTGGTTTGTATGAATCGAAATTGCATCGTTAAAATTCATATTGTGAATGGATTGGCCCAGACACAAAAACACACCCATTTTATACCCTAATTCTATGTCGTGTACCATCTCAATATAATGCGGTGTAACTTTGAATTCTTTTTGAATTTTCACTTGAAGCAAGTTTTTATAATTATCATCATTTTGAATAAGCGCAATCCAATCAATGTGTTTTTCGAATACATTTTCAACAAATTTTTGCGCCATTTGAAATCCAGGTCCAGTAACAAATACGTCTGTAAACCATTTGCCTTCGTCTTTTACAGTGATTTTATTGAAATCTAAAAACATGGCACCTATAAAGGCTTCAAAAAGACAGCCTAGTTTCTTCAGATGTGTGCGTATTTTTTTTTCTTCAGCATGTTTGGATAGAATAAACCATTTATGAAGTCCCATTTCTAATGCAATTTTACCAATTGCTTCGTTTTTTACAATAGCGATTTTTTTCTCGGTCATGAAACCTTCATTTTCTTTAGGAAAACGTCGATACAAATAATATTTAGTAATAAGTTCTAGAACACCATCTCCTAAGAATTCTAATCGTTCATTTGATTTTGTTTTTAATGACATACAATCATCTGGACGGTCTACAATTGTAATATTTTGTGCTATATTTTCAAAATGAGGACGTTTTGTATAAGAACGATGAACGAATGCACGTTTGTACAAATTAACATTGTTTATTAGAGGTGGTATATTATATTTAGAAAGAATAGATTGAACGTCATTCAATGTAATCTCAATATTTAAGTTGTTGTAGGGATTAAATACCAACTCAGTTTCATCCTGACCGTTTTTTATTACATCAATATCATCGTCGTGAAGTGATTTATAGTCCATTATATGTATTTGTATATTAGTAAACCTTTATATATTTTGAATTTAGTTATTATTTAATATATTAATTAAAATCATTTTTTTATTAATAAAAAATATTATACTAGTATATAGTATAATTAAAATGGTATACATGAGTGGTTCAACCCGTGCAAGACACACATCATCTATTACAAATTTACCTACCTGTGGTGGTGATAAGAAAGGAGGTCTAGCTCCAACTGGTACATCTTTTTTCTTATCCAGTAATCCAAATAGCATTGGCACAACAAACACCCAATTTGGACTAATTTGCTGTGGTAACTACTCAACTCCAGCTCAATCAACTGTTAGAAGAGTGATGAGAGGTTTGTTGTAAATTGCCATTTACGGTATTACAATAAAAATAAACAATTTATGAAAAAAAGATTTAATGATTTTTTCATAAATATTTCATTAATGGAAAATATTTCAGAAATACAAATTTGTATCGACAATCGAGAGAGGGATTTACATACTCAAATTCAATATTATTTAGATAGTATCGAACAATTTCACAATAGTGGTAGTGGAGTTTCTAGTAAAATACAGTTGTCTATTGTATCAACTCCACTTGCAATTGGTGATGTTATTATAAAATTAATTGATAAAAAAGATGGTATCGCGGAAAAAGAAGAACTAATCATAGAGAGAAAATCAATCAGTGATTTATTGTCTAGTATAAAAGACGGGCGTTATGAAGAGCAAAGTTATCGATTGAATGGTACATCGCTACACAATCATAATATAATCTATTTAGTTGAAGGAAATATTTTGACACATTATCACAACAAATACACATCTAACACCAATAAAAATAACGATAAATTTACCGCATATTCCGCTATTTTTTCGTTGAATTATTATAAAGGTTTTTCTGTCATAAGAACGGTTTCTTTAGAGGAATCAGCGTTATTTATTTGTAATTGTGCCAATAAATTAAGGAAAGGTATTATGGATAAAAAAAGACCTTATTATGCCAATGCCAATGCCAATGCCAATACCAACACTGATGAAAATGCAATCACCCAACAACTGCATCAAGAACAACCTAATTATTCACAAGTAATTAAAAAAGTTAAGAAAGAGAATATAACACCTAGTAATATTGGAGAGATTATGTTGTGTCAAATACCTGGGATTAGTTCTACTACTGCAGTTGTTATAATGAATAAATTTCACACAATCGACAATTTGATTAAAAATATTAAAGAACATGGTGTTACCTGTTTAAAAGAAATAACATATACAAATAATGATAAAACTAGGAAAATTTCAAAATCATCTATTGATAATATTATTAAATTTTTAGCAAATTAATGGATGTTTCTGTTAAATAAATTTAAAAATATATATTTAATATAAAAATGGGAAACATACTGACTGCTTGCACTTCTAAAAAAGCTTGCGATAAACTAGATGATTTTATAAATGTTAGTGTACACGGTAATGTAATTGTAGACAAATCAGTGATCGAGAACGTAGTGGATAAGGTTGAGAACGTAGTGGATAAGGTTGAGAACGTAGTGGATAAGGTCGAGAACGTAGTGGATAAGGTCGAGAACGTAGTGGATAAGGTTGAGAACGTAGTGGATGAGATTAATAAACTATAGTTATAAATACGAAAATTACAACGAAAATTAATATCATAATAATATAAATATTATATTAATAAATACCAACATGAATGGTGATTTTCTCAAAACAGTAGGTTTAATGATAGTCATTGCTATTGTTATATATTTTGCATTTCGAGTAATGAATGAATTAATACCAAGGTTACAAGAAACTTTTACTGAGAATATCGAAGGATTAACAACCCTTTCTAATTCGAAGAATAATTTAGGAAGTTCATTTAATGGGGTAGCAGGAAATGCAGCAACCTACTCCAAAAAAATAGAAGGTCAAACTGCAAAAATGATTGATGGGATGTTGATTCCAAAATATAGAAGTGATTACGAATCTGTTTTACTTAATTTAGAACACTTTCATAATGCCAATTTATTAAATAAATTATTGAATTATAATTTAAATGATCCTACTAAATCGTCAGAAGAATTAAGTGATATAGTCAAACATCATGATAATGTAGTTCAATCATTAAACAACGCAATGAAATTTTTAGATTCTCAATAATTTTGATGGATGCGCGTTATTTTTATATATTATTTATTTATCAATAAATAAAATATTGTAATAGTATATACATTATACAAAGATGACGTACGGTTTTACATCTCCTGGAGGATTCAATAACAACAAAAAAGCTTCTACATTCTTTTCTTCACCATATGGAAATCTATCATATACAGCTATAGTATACAGAACACCAGAAACAAAATCCGCTACAGCATTCGCTTTATTACAAAATGGTAATAGTTCTTCTAAAAGAATTAAAAACTACAACTTTTCTAGATTCGCAGTTAAAAAACTAGTATGTGAAGGAAGAGCATTGTACGGTTTTTAATTTAGTGGTGTGTTATGCTAGGATATTTACATTAGAGTTATAAATAGTTATTATCTCATATGTATTATGCATTATTTATTATAAAAACATTGAGTTATTATAATAAACTATAATAAAAATAAATTCATGCATACTTAAACTAAAAAAACGCATTTTCTTTATTACATACTATCATCATTGCTGGATAATAATTATATAACGTCCATATACATTTATTTAGTAATTGATATTCGTATACAGATATTCTAGTTTCAATACCATTGGACGTTTTTATAACAGTTTCACCATAATATTTATTGTAAGCTTCCATGGTTGTTGTTTTTTGTAAAATATTCGGACGTTTTTGTATTACAACATAACGATAATCGTCTTTTGCAATGATACTCACTGGCTCACCTTTTCGTATGATAAAATGTTTATCATACGATAAAATATTATTTATAATATCATTTGGTAATCTTACTAGATATTCTGGTTTGATTTTCATTTTGGTATTTTACTAATAACATACATAAGGCTACTATATTTATTATTGTTTTTTGAGTATATATATTTCATGAGTTTTATATCATTCGGTCACATATTCTACCTTCATTTACACCATAATTAATATAATGTAATTCTACGTCTTCATCATTAAGACCGTGTAAATCCGAATAATTTTGTCGATACATATTTTTATCAAAAGACGGATATTTATCGGTTATATGTAATGGCCTATTTTCTCTCTGAGCCTGGCTAAATATATGATTATAAGCATCTACAAGTGACACATCTTTATTTAGCGCACAATATATGATAGGATTAGTTGCAACCAATTTAAAATAGTATTTTATATCGGGTAAATATTTGTCTGGTAGAAAATTATCAACAATATCATTGCAAATTTCATGATGGTTATGTTGAACGACCACAGGTTGTGTACCATAAGCATTTCCACGATTATGTTTTTTTATATGATCCTCTAATGATTTAAAAGAATAATGATTAATTTGAATCAAATCAATAGTATAGTTGTTATTGAATGGACCACTTATTATGTTTTTTTTACAGTCTTTGTACTTGGATGGTTCTTGAATAACAACAAAATGTGGATGAGACGCAGAAGTTACATATCGAGGTTGGACGATTGATTTAATATGTGGATTTTGTCCGTTTTCACACATACGATATTTATCTACTAATAAACCGTCTTGTGTATTGTCATAATGACTACTTCCGAACAATACCCAATTAACACCTAGTGCATGTGTATCTTCATTTTTATTCAATACATCACGAATACTCCAATTCTGTTTTGGTAGTATATATTCATCACCATCTATGATAGCTAACCATTTTGTTTGTCTGCCAAAATGTTTAATACAATGTTCGTACGCTGGTATTTGCATGCTATGTCCTGGAAAATCAATAATAGTACACAAACGATTGAAATAAAAATTATTTAATCTGTCTCTAATAGGATGATCGCTATTATTATCATATATAAAAAAATGTTCCACACCAACAATGTGATGATAAATAATAAATTCTTCTAAATATTTCTCGTTTTTGATAATACAACAAATCGATAAATAATAAGAAACCATATTTACGTAAATAACAATTGCTTATAATATACTACTATATTTAATTTCAATCGTCACCTACATATATTTTTACTTGATTAGCATTATAATAACCATCATTTATTAATTTTTGTGTGTAAGCTTTACCTCCCCAATTAGGATCCATTGCATCAGGACTTACTGGTTGTGATTCTTGAATGTAATTCATAACATCCAACGGTGTTGTTCTTCCTATATAAAAGGATGATGGATCATAAGAAGGGTAAGAGTTAATATTGTATGGACGATCGCTTTGTGTTGCATCAATTAATAAACTAGGGTTCGGTAAACTTGGAAGAGGAATACCATCGATTGATATTGCTGGAATATCACCTACAGTTGGAACAGATGAAATGGATGTTAAAGGAACCCCTGTATAATTAATTGGCGCAGTATTTGTAGTACCTGTTCCAGTGGTAGTGTTATTGAAATTAACTGCTGTTGTGTTTGATGTGCTGGTAGGTGCAGTAATACTATTCGGTGGTAATCCGCCCTGTAAATTTGTAGGAGAAGGACGTATTTTATACACGGAATTTCCTTGTGCGTCCAATGTTTGTTGTAAAAATAAAACAGGACAATTGATGTTTTGACTTCGTTGCCATTGTATAAATTCAACATAATCTTCTAAATTATTAAAAACAATTGGATTTACTCCAGGAACTTTAACAACTTTGGAATTGTATAAATAAAATGTACTACCTTCTTGAACTAAAATATCAGGACAACCCTTACCATTTGTTTTAAGGTTCTTGTTGTTGTTGTTGTTGTTGTTGTTTTCCATACCTTCATAACGAGGTTCCCTTATAATATAATTATGTTTAATGTAAAAATATAATCCTGCTAAAAAAAGAATAATTGATAATACTATTGTAGTCGACATATTAATAATGTGTTTTATAATATAATGTATATATATTAGATTATGATAAAAATTAATTATTTTTGTTGATTTTTATTATCTATATATTATATAAGAAATCATACTTATTACTATTATTATTATTATTATTATTATGGAAGATGAAAAATATACACAAGACAAATTAATCGAATTTTTAAATGACGGTCATAAAATAGGTCATCATTGTTTCGTTTTAATATATTTAGTTGGATGTGGACCATGCAACATGACAAAACCAGAATGGAAAAAAGTAGCGAATTCATTTGGATATCGGAATGATAACCAAGGAGTTGTCATGGTAGACGTTGATCAGGATAATTTAGACCAAATACGACCAGCAATAGGAAATTATCCTATATCGGGATTCCCAACCATGTTACACGTCCATAGAGATATGAAGACATCTTCCTATGAAGATAGCAATGTTAAAAATAAAAATAGAAGCGCAGAATCGTTTAGAGAATGGATCAATCACTATGTGAATATGATCGGGGTTGGCAATAGCAAGCCTGAATCAAACATGGAAAAATTGCATCGTCCTTTGTTGTCCATGTCAATATCTACTAGATCCCGGGGTAAAAACAGTTCATCAAAACATTCAAAAAAACATAAACATAGAGATAGTCTAACCGGTGGTAAATGGACGTTAAAATACAAAAAAAGCATAAATTGCAAAAGACCTAAAGGCTTTTCACAAAGGCAACATTGTAAATATGGACGCAAAAACTCACGTTTATTTAGTATCCGAAGACGCAACACTCGTAAATAAACCTAATAAATTCTGTTTTGAGTTAAAATATATTGTTCGGATGTTTAACAATATATTTTTCAGGAAAAGTTGCTAGTTATGTTAAATCTATTTACGAGATCTTCTGGTGTTACGTGATTTACCAGATGCATATTTGCAACTTTTTCTTCCAACACAAGGTGTTTTAATAGGCATTATTGTTGATTGGTATTGTATACTATATAAATAGTATTATATTTTTGTTTTGTATAAAAATATAATAATTTTCTTTTTGTCTCGACTACTATTAAAAAATTAAAGCAAAATTTTTAATAAAGAGACTTGGTGTGTTGTGTTTTATTCTGTTTCAAATACCGTACAAATTTATTTTTTTTCACTCACTTTGCATATTATCTTTTAAAATTTTTTCAATTATGCTCTTAACACTATCATTAGTGTTAGTGTTTACAGTGTCAACTGATCCTGATGCTACTGACTTTGCCATCAATTCCGTGTGCCGTTTTAAACATTGTAATCTGATGTTAGTATAGGAAAGATATTCGGCATTGTATTCTGCATTTGCATTATTATAATCAGTCCATGCTGCATTCAATTCAGTAACTACATCATTATGCTCTTTTTGTGCGGCCGTAATTTTCACTACATCACCTGTTCCTACAGCTACGGTTAATGCTGCAAGAGCGCTTTTTTCTTTAGCACTTGTATCTGTTATTGCACTTCCTTTTTCTTTTTTGGCTTTTAATTTTGCTGCTACAGAATCATATAATTGTTGTATGTCGACCTCTAGCTGAGTTAGTGAACCCCATTCAACCTCTGATGGTCCTCCGTGCACTTTGGTTGGCATTGTTTATAAATTACCTAAATATTTTAAAATTTACAAAAATTTTAATGGTTATTGAGAAAAATATTATACGTTGTCAATTAGAGCGTATATAAGCATTTTACGTAACATATCATTTTTCTGCACTAAATAAATATATTGTTTCATAGATAAAAACAATATATTTATTATTGAATTTTTGTATTGAATGTTATAGACTTTGTAGTCATGTAACAATTCTTCTATTTAATTATGCCACTTTATTTATTTAATATACTAACAGCAGTTGAAACTGATGCATTTGTATTTGTATTAATAGTGTTTGTGTATTGTGAAAGCGCGGTATTGGTGTTTGTGTTAATATCATTGGTTTGCTTTTCTAAGCCATCGGTTAATCCTCGGGTTAATTCTTTAAGTTCAATAATAACACTGTCATATATTAAAGCATCAGTTACTTGATTTTGTGCGGTTAAATTAGCACTAAGATCAAGTATGTAACTATCTGTTAGAGCAAATTCCTGGATAATTCCTCTTTCTAGAGATCTAAATTGCTCTGCAACATTAGCACTAAGATCAAGTATGTAACTATCTGTTAGAGCAAATTCCTGGATAATTCCTCTTTCTAGAGATCTAAATTGCTCTGCAACATTAGCGCTAAGATCAATTATGAGTGCATTAGTTATATCACTTTCTATAAGAATTTCACGTTTTAACTCGTTAAATTGGTTTGCAATATTAGCACTAAGATCTTCTAAGTAACGGTAGATGTCTTCGTTGGTGTATGGGATCGACATTCTTTATAAATTACCTAAATATTTTTAATTTTATAAAAATTTTAAGAATGGTTATTGGAAATTATCTTTCGCATATCCAATAATAGCACATGCAATCCTTTTTCCAGCATGTCCTGTTGTAAGACTATCGCTGGACCCACCTAAACCACAATCATCCTGATCCGCGTGAATAATAAGTCCTCTTCCAATAATATTTGCTTTCGAACCCCGAAGTTTTATTACGTCATCTATCATAACATAATTGCATTTTCCCAAAGAATTGGTTTGTAAATTTCCTAAATCTCCGATATGTCGTTCTTTTGCGCCAGGACACCCATGTTTCTTTCCGTACGGATTAAAATGAGCGCACATGCTCTCGCATTTATCGGTTAAATCTCCGGATTCATGCACGTGAAATCCGTGAAGTGCATTTTTTTTGAGTCCCTCTAAATTGATATTGATATGTACCAGGTTGCTATTTGGGTTCGAATCTTCTACAAAATGGACGGTTCCTTTTATTTTAGGTCCTGTAAAAACCGCAATAGCGGAAATAGGTTTGGACGTTTTTGTCATTGGTATATTGTATATATATTTATTTGTATTGTTATTATTAGATAGATATTTACACTAATACTTAAAATAAAAATTGAATTAAATGTATCTTATGGATAAATAACAACCAAATAGTAACTATTTACATAACAACAACAAGAACAAAATGGAACATATTTTCAGACTGTTTGATTTTAATATTTATAACAAACAATTACCAGTTGATTATATCAATGACTCTGATAGTGATGATGAACCTCATGATAACAAACCACTAATAAACAAATATGTAGATCAAAATAAATTCTTTATCCAAATGTTTGGATTGGATGAAACCGGAAAAACCTGCTCTATTATTGTCGAGGATTTTAAACCGTTCTTCTATGTCAAAGTTGCCGATCATTGGACGATAGCAAACAAAAACACGTTTTTAAAACACGTCCAATTTAAAATGGGCAAATTCTATGAAAATTCGATAGTCGAATGTAAATTAATAAAACGAAAAAAATTATACGGGTTTGACGGTGGTAAGGAATATAAATTCATCAAGTTTAGTTTCAATAATGTATTCGCATTTAATAAAGCCAAAAATTTATGGTATTCCCCTTACGCGAGTGTTGCAAATAAAATCAAGACAGAAGATCAACATAAATTACTACAAAATGGATATGTGTTTTTGGAATCAGAAACATATTTATATGAAGCAAATATTCCGCCTCTTTTGAGATTCTTTCATATTAAAAATATTAGTCCTTCTGGTTGGATTGCACTACCAAAAAAGAAAACATTTATGGTGTCAGGGAAAATGAAATCGACAACATGTGATTATGAGTTTATGATTCATTACAATGATATTATCGCGTTAAATCATAAGGAAACAATGGTTCCTTATAAAATATGTAGTTTTGATATAGAAGCTAGTAGTAGTCATGGTGATTTTCCAATTCCAGTTAAAACATATAAAAAATTATCGATCAACATCATTGAATATTTTGAAAAATATAAGAATTCCGACGTGAAGAATGAAACGCTTCAAAAAATATTGAAAAATATTGTTCTCTTGGCGTTTGGATATGAAAATGACGAAGGAATATATGATGAAATAGATGGAAAAATCCACGATTTAAACAACATAGAACGCGTTTATCCTATTACACCACCAAAATCCAAGGCTTTGGTAATGGAACTAATAAACAAATGGCTTTCTATCCCAGTTAGAAATATATTTGCAGATAATGATGCAATAGCAGAACAAATGAATATCGAGAATATGTTTGAAAAAGCTCATGCAGAAATGAATTCAAAAGACGATGATGAAGATAATGAAGGCACAGATACAAATGTCACCAATGATTCAGAAGGAAATAGTGGATTTATTAGTGTAAATGAAGTAACTACTGTAAAAAAGAAGACAAAATTACAATTACAAAACTACAATCAAACACACACTATTGTTGATATTATGAGTGAATTTATCAATATGGGGTTAGGTTCTGGTAACGGTGATTCGGAAGATAGTGATGGACCGTCTATGTCTATATCTGTGAAAGGAACAACCAAATCCGAATCCGATTCAAAGACCAAACCAAAAACCACGAAAACCACAAAAAGCAAAAACAGAGACATGTTGATGCAAGAATTAACTATTTCATTAAACACAATATTCCCGAAATTGGAAGGTGATAAAATTACATTTATCGGATCTACGTTTTTAAAATATGGAGAAAAAGAGCCTTATATGAATCATTGTGCGGTTTTAAATACATGCGATCAAATACCCGGTCAAAATACTATAGTAGAATCATATAAAACAGAAAAAGATGTGTTGTTGGCTTGGAAAGAATTGATTCAAAAAGAAAATCCTGATATTATTATTGGGTACAATATATTTGGTTTTGATTATGAATTTATGTTTCGACGTGCAGAAGAAAATCATTGTGTAGAAGAATTTCTGCAATTATCCAGAAACAAAAACGAAATATGCGGTGATAAAATTAAATACAGAGATCAAAACAACGCGTGGCACGAATTGGATAAATATAAGATTGAAGAAAGCAGTTTGCAAATTGCTAGCGGTCAGCATGATTTAAAGTACATAAAAATGAACGGTCGTCTTCAAATTGATTTGTATAATTATTTTAGACGAGAAGAAAATTTATCCAGTTATAAATTGGATTATGTAGCAGGTCATTTTATCGGAGATTATGTTAAAAAGGTGGTCGATGCAGAAGGTCCAAATGGATCCGTAATGATACATTCAGGAAATTTAACAGGATTGCAAGAAGGCAGTTTTATTCATTTCGAAGAAATAGGTCATTCCACTGAATATTATGATGGTGGATCCAAATTCAAAGTCGCATCGGTTGATAAAGAAAATCATTGGTTTCGCATAACCGTACCAGAAACATATCACAAGGATATATGCAGTTCATTGGATTTCACCAAAAAAATCCGCTGGTGTTTAGCAAAGGATGATGTAACACCAAAAGATATTTTCAAAATGACAAATGGTTCTGACTCGGATCGTGCAGTAATTGCAAAATACTGTATTCAGGATTGTAACCTGGTCCATTATTTAATGAACAAAGTCGATATATTAACTGGTTTCTCGGAAATGTCGAAAATTTGCAGTGTTCCAATCCATTTCTTAGTTTCGAGAGGTCAAGGTATCAAACTCACTAGTTATATAGCAAAGAAATGCAGGGAAAAGAATACTTTAATACCAGTAATTGAAAAAAGCAATTCAGATGAAGGATATGAAGGCGCAATTGTTTTGGATCCAAAATGTGATTTATATCTAGATAATCCAGTAGCATGTGTTGATTATGCTTCTCTATATCCATCATCAATGATTAGTGAAAATCTATCTCATGATAGTAAAGTATGGACGAAAGAATATGATTTGGATGGTAATTTAATCGCAGAAACGGGTGATAAGGGAATTCGTGTGGGTGAAAACGGTCAAGAAGAAGAGTATTTCATATATGATAATTTGCCGAATTATCATTACGTAGATGTGAAATATGACACATACAAATACGTGAGAAAAACCGCAAAATCCGCTGCGGAAAAAATAAAATCGGGATATAAATGTTGTCGATTCGCACAGTCGATTAACAGAAACGAACGCGCTATTATGCCTTCTATTTTAGAAGAATTATTAGCATCTAGAAAAGCAACGAGAAAATTGATACCCAATGAAAAAGATGAATTCATGAAAAATGTGCTGGATAAAAGACAATTGGGATACAAACTAACTGCAAATTCGCTATACGGTCAATGTGGTGCGAAGACGAGTACATTTTATGAAAAGGATGTTGCTGCATCCACAACTGCTACTGGGCGACTTTTATTGACATACGCAAAACGGGTTGTCGAAGAATGTTATGGTGATGCAATATGTAATACGAGCGAATATGGGCCTGTTTTAACAAAAGCTGAGTATATATATGGTGATAGTGTTGCTAATTATACACCGGTTTATGTATCTTATTTAAATGATAATAAAGAAAGAATAATCGACATTTGTACTATTGAACGATTAGCTGAAAAATATGGTGGTTGTCATTGGGTTAAATGTAGTGAACCTGGAAAACAAGAAAAAGAGTTTTGTGAATTGGAAGGAATAGAAACATGGACGGAAAATGGTTGGACAAAATTACACAGAGTAATACGTCATAATTTGGCACCTCATAAAAAGATGTTAAGAATTTCAACTCATACGGGGCTAGTAGATGTTACAGACGACCATTCTTTATTAGATATATTTGCAAACTCCATTACACCAAACGATGTTACTATAGGAACACCTCTTCTACACAATAGATTAAATGATGTATGTATTGACAATCCATATAATGTAGATAATTCTATGTATCTTATTCATCGTTGTCATGATTTTGTCGATACAGCAAAATATATCAATTATCTAAATAGTAAAAATCAATATGATTATTACATTTCATCAGCGGAAGATAACTCTATAAGGATCATCATGGATAAGTTGAAAAAAGTTGATAAAAATACCATTACGAAAATACATGAAATAGAATACACAGGATATGTTTATGATTTAACTACTGAAAATCATCACTTTGCAGCAGGAATCGGAAATATGATAGTGCACAATACAGATTCTGTATTCTTCACGTTTAATTTGCAAACCCCTGACGGAGAACCTATCCGCGGTAAAAAAGCACTTGATATTACAATTGAATTGGCACAAGAAGCAGGTCATTTAGCATCATCGTTTTTGAAAGGTCCACATGATTTAGAGTATGAAAAAACATTTATGCCTTTCTGTTTGTTATCGAAAAAAAGATATGTAGGCATGTTGTATGAAACTGATTCTACAAAATGCAAACGTAAAGAAATGGGAATCGTCTTAAAACGTCGTGATAATGCTCCGATTGTCAAAGATGTTTATGGTGGTATTATTGATATTTTGATGAAAGAAAAAGATATTCAGAAATCAATCGCGTTTTTGAAATCATGTCTCCGAGACATCGTAGAAGAAAAATATCCGATTGAAAAACTAATTATAACAAAATCATTGCGTTCTGGTTATAAAAACCCACAACAAATTGCCCACAAAGTATTGGCGGATCGAATAATGGAACGCGATCCAGGAAATAAGATCAGTTCAGGGGATCGAATTCCATTTGTTTATATAAAACATCCTAGCTTGGAACAAGTAATTGAATCAGAGACTGAATATGAATCCGTAGTCGAAAATCATAATAATCAGGAATCAGAATTAGATGTTAAAAAAGGACGTGGTAGAAAAAAAGCACCAGTCAAACCAAAAAAGGTGAAAGTACCAAAAATAAAACTGTTGCAAGGTGATAAAATAGAGACACCCAAGTACATAGCCGAGAAAAATTTAAAAATAGACTACAGTTTTTATATTACAAATCAAATTATGAAACCAGTTCAACAAGTGTTTGCTCTTGTATTGGAAAAAATATGGAAAATGCAAAATAAAGAATTAAAACTTAAAAAGTTCAAACAAGAAATAGAAGAATTGTTGGCTTTATATGACAATGACATAACAAATGAAAAATATCAGGCAAAATTAGAACAAATGAAAAACAAAGAAGTGAAAACATTGTTATTTGACGAGTTTTTACAGTAATGTATGTTACAGTATATAAAAACACCGAAAAAACAAACCTAACATATTCTTTTTGTGAAAAACCATTTTTTGACAAATGCCAAAAACGTACTAGCATTGGAATTTTCTAGTGCTTTTATTTTTTCTTCTAAACGCTCAATTCTTTTTATTAATTTATAAACTAAATAACATAATTCTTTATTATCACATCTATTTGTTAAACTATTTGTTATATCGTTACTATATTTTAAAGTTTCATTTATAAATTCTTGTGAATTTTCCTTTATTTTTTTCATTAATTCATCTTCAAAAGATAAAAAGTTGTTGTTGTTGTTGTTGTTGTTGTTGTTGTTGTTGTTGTTGTTGTTGTTGTTGTTGTTGTTGTTGTTGTTGTTGTTGTTGTTGTTGTTGTTGTTGTTAACACAATCTTTACCATCATTGTTGTCATCACTGTCACTGTCACTGTCACTGTCACAATCGCATTTTGGTATTTTTAGTGATAAATTATTATTATTCTTTTCTTCATGGTTGTCTTGGTTGTCTTGGTTCTCCTTTTCTGATTCTTCATCATACAAATCATTATGATATTCATAATCACAAAAATGAATATTGTCAAATCCTCGTGCATCATTAAAATTATCAATAATTTGCTCTTTTTCTAGTTTATGTAAAATAGAAAATACGCTTCTTTCATGTAAAGATGCGATTTCTTGGATAGTTAATTCTTGTAGTTCATATTCTCGATGCAAAGAAAGAATTTCATTTACATTCCATTTATAACGATTTCTTCTAGTTAATTCTGCATATGACATAATAAATAATAATATAAATACGTGATATCTGTTTATATTATTTTAAGTTTGTTATTATGTTATTGCAAGTGTGTTATGCAATTATTTTATTCAAATCGAATGTTATTTTTTGGATAACTCCATGGACGCTTTCATCTGGAATATATTTTAATAATAATTCACTAAAAGTTGAGCCATCACATCCTATAAAAACATTATTACAATATCTACCAATAATTAAATCAATTATTGCATTTAATTCTCGTCCTGGTTTATTACTGGCAAATTTTTTATCTATAAACATGACATTATAATTGTTTTCTTTCATAAAATGGACGACATCATTATTTGTATTACCTGTTAACACAAGTGTTATATCTTCTTTTTGAATATTATTTTTGATTAATTCTATGTATTTAACGATTAATAATCGTTTGAAAACATGTTGGTCCATGTTATTTTGTTTCGACCAATGATCGATAGCATCATCTTCAATTCGCAGATGAATAACATTTATTTTTTTGTTAGCGTAGTTAACATTATCAGTTTCATTCTCTCCAACATTACCTTCTATATGTTCGTGTTCGTGTTCGTGTTCGTGTTCGTGTTCGTCTTCGTGTTCGTGTTCGTGTTCTTCAATATTAATATTGTCTGATTGATTATAGAGAACAGGATTATAATTCAAGTTTTCAATTGTAAAATTTAATGCATAAGACGTTAAATATCTGCTAAAATATAAATTGCTATATATTTCATCAATAAAAGCCAACAATCTTACATTATTATGTTTTTTTGCTAAAGTGATAACATCCCATGAGATTGGTATAAATGCCCTACTATTAATAGTAAAGCCATCCACTATTTTAATGTTATATTTGTGTAAGTATTTATTGATTTCAAACAAATTAAATACTTGTGATATTGAACAATAACTATTCGTATTGATTTCTGTTAAAAATTTATCAACTATTAGTGTATATTTTTTTGTTCTTATACAAAATAAAATAGCTGATACTAAAGATAACAATTGATTGCATAGACCATTGTTATTTTCTCTAGCGAGTTTTAAAAAAAAAATGTTCGTTTCTGCCATTATTTTATATTTTACAATTATATTTAATATTTTTTTTAAACGATATTTCTTGAATCTGGATTACCATTGTTGGAAGATCTTCTATTACTAGTATTTCTATATGGAAAATTATTTCCATTATTAATTAACGATTCAAATAATAATAATATATTATTCGATGGATCAAATAAAAATCTGCTACTATCATTTTCTGTAAAAATATTCTCGTTTCTTTCAAATAACTCATTTATAGTATTCATCGTAATTGAAGATAAATTCGTTGCAAGATTTGGTGTATCTGAAAACACTCTACGAGGAGTATTTCTTGTTCTTCTCTCCGAATAATCAATTGATATATATGGCAATGATGTTGTTGGAGGTGTTGAGGTTGTTGGAGTTGTTGAGGTTGTTGGAGTTGTTGGAGTTGTTGGAGTTGTTGGAGTTGTTGGGTGTGGTTCTTGAATTGTTTCTAATGGAACTTCTAAATTGTTGTTAGATGGTCCATTTATATCATTATTATATTCACGAATATCGTATCTACACATCGGACAACGAACATTTGATTGAAACCATGTATTTAATGGTCGAGTATTAAAATTATGTCCACAATGCAGTATTTGTGTTACTACATCAGTTTCTTGAAATGTCTCTAGCGAAATGGGACATGTTGTATTTATAGGAGTTTCAATGTTACCAAATAGAATTTCACGTGTTGCATTAAGTATATGTTGTCTTGTAGGAATAATAGGTACATTTGATTGAAAATCCGTCAAATTCATAAATGAATTTATAAAATCTCTTGATATAGAATTTGTTGTAGGTTGAAAGTTAAAACGTTGTATATTTTCTACTATATAAGGAATTCCATTAACATTAATTCGTTGATTGTCAATGGGATTGGCAATCGGATTGTTGTTACTTCTATGATATCTAGATCTCATATATTCTTCATTAGATCTAATATGATTCCATATATTATTAATATCGACTCTCATCGATTGTAATAAATTATTTTGACGTAACAAATTATTATGTATTTGATGTAGCATATTTCTCTCTTGTTGACTTTCACGTTGAATGTCACGATACATCTCTAGGTAATGATGAATATCTCTATCTACATTTCTAATTCTATCATGTGATGTATATGTATGTAAATAATTATTTCGACCTACATAATTATGTTGTCTATACCTACGCCGATTGTTGTATCTGTTATTATTATTATTATTATTTTCAGAAAAACTATCAACATTAACTCTTGAAGTTTGATTTGGTAATGATGATGAAGATTCTCTATCATGTATTTCTAAATTAAATAAATGATCACTGTTATTGTTGTTATTATTCATAATTTATATATTGATGATAATATTTAAATATTAATGTTTTAATTATAATATAAAAAACATACTATTCGGATATCCAAATGAATGCAACTACAGTTAATTATGACAAATATAAAAGTAAAGGATTGTCTGGATTATGTAATTTAGGTAATACATGTTTTATCAATTCATGTATGCAAATATTATCTCATACATACGAATTAAATGATTTTTTAGATTTAGAAACTTATACAGAAAAAATAAATAATAAATATGAAAGTGCTTTGTTGATTGAGTGGGATAATTTGAGAAAAATTATATGGAAAGATAATTGTGTCGTATCTCCTGGTAAATTTATAACAACAATACAAAAAGTAGCAAAATTAAAAGATGTCAATATTTTTACAGGTTTCTCTCAAAACGACGTATCTGAATTTTTATTGTTTATTATTGATTGTTTTCATAATACATTAGCTAGAAAAGTTAAAATGTCAATCAATGGAACCCCAGTAAATGAAAAAGATAAAATTGCAATATTATGTTTTAATATGATTGAACGAATGTATAAAAATGAATATTCTGAAATATGGAATTTATTTTATGCAGTTCATGTTTCACAAATAAAATCTTTAGAGACAAATGAAATATTAAATAACAGACCCGAACCTTTTTTTATCATAAATTTACCTATACCAGAAAATAATAAAAACCCTTCTTTGTATGACTGTTTTGATCTATATGTATCAGAAGAAGCACTCACAGGAGATAATGCATGGTATAACGATAAATCAAAAACTTATGAAGATGTAAAACGACAGATATTGTTTTGGAGTTTTCCAAGTATTTTAGTAATAGATTTAAAACGATTTTCAAATAAAAACAATAAAAATCAAAAAATAGTTGATTTTTCTATTGAAAATTTAGATTTATCAAAATATGTAATTGGATATAAGAAGCATGGATATGTTTATGATTTGTATGGAATATGTAATCATAGTGGGAGCGTTCATGGCGGTCATTACACTGCTTATGTAAAGAATGCAAATGATAAATGGTATTGTTTTAATGATACGAGTGTTTCGGAGATAAATCCTACCATGTTAATTACTTCAAAAGCTTATTGTCTGTTTTATAGAAAAAAAATAATTCATTAATGTATATACATTTTATATAAATAATATAGAATAATAAAATATTCATGGTAGTAATAAAAAATTTAAGCGATAGTATACAGGCAGACATATCAAAATATACTACATCCACTACATCCACTACATCTACTGCACCTACTACATCCACTACATCCACTGCACCTACTACATCCACTACATCCACTACATCCACTACATCTACTGCACCTACTACATCCACTGCACCTACAACATCCACTGCACCTACTACATCCACTACATCCACTACTCCAACACCTAGTACATCTTCAACTATATCATCTACACCATCAGTTTATGACACAAATGATAATAATATATATAATTTCCCATTATTACATGGAGGTGATGGATCCATAAAAAACTCATTTTCAAATTTTTTCAAAAACTTTAATTTAACACCTGGTGTTTTAATTGGTTTTTTAGTAGTTGTTGTTATATTTGTAGTTATATTTTCTTCATTAAGTTATTTAGGAAAAAATACTTCTGGTAATAGTTCATCTGGTGATAGTTCATCTAGCGATAATGCCACTTCTAATGATACAACTATGAGTGAATCAAAAAGTATTGGTAAATCCCGCATTATGATACTAATAATTATAGTTATAGTAGTTATAGCAATATCATTTTTATATACAAGATTTGAAGGAACTACTATCGTATCATCTATAAAAAATTTATTTACAAAAAATCCACAAGTTAATGTAACGGCTAGTAAAACACCTCCTGTATCAATGTCTCCATCAGCAAATACAATTCCAGAAGTCCCAGAAATAAAATTGTATAAAGAAGTTTTTAATATTCCTGGTAATAATTACACTTACGAACAAGCAGAAGCAATATGTACTGCTTATGATGCAAAATTAGCAACATACGACGAGTTAGAGGAAGCTTATGAAAGAGGAGCAGAATGGTGTAATTATGGTTGGTCTGAAGGTCAAATGGCATTATTTCCAACACAGAAAAAAACATACAATATATTACAATCAATAAAAGGCCATGAACATGATTGTGGACGCCCTGGTATTAATGGTGGATATATGGCAAATCCTAATGTGCGTTATGGTATTAATTGCTATGGTAATAAACCTAGAAGAACTGAAATAGAAAAAGAATTAATGGAAAATACAAATCCATATCCTTTAACTAAAGAAGACATGCAAATGGAAAAACAAGTCGATTATTGGAAAAAACAATTACCAAATATAATTGTATCACCTTTTAATAACAATCGATGGAGTAAATTATAAGATTTCTCATCAACAAAAATAATATGATATATAAATGAGTAAAAATGGTAAAATGGATAATATAGATTTTGTAGTTCCATTATGTAAAAATAATATGATAATTCGAATAACGATAGAATCGATTGTTTATAATTATCATCCTAGAAATATTTATATTATAACTAATTCAAAAGATTGTTACTATTTAGACAAAACATCCAAAAATTGGGATATTGGAAACACTATTATTAAAACTATAAACGAAGAGTATTTTTTTGTTAACAATTATGGATTAAGTAAAAAAGAAATAGAACAGTACTATACATTTATAGATAGCAACTCGAGAGAATTTGGTTGGTGGTATCAACAAATAGTTAAATTAGGAGCGTATAAACAAATAGAAAATCTCTCTGATCCATATGTTGTATGGGATTCTGATTTGATTGTTTTGCAAAAATGGAATTTATTTGAACCCAGTGATAGGATATATAAATTTGCAATTTTACAAGAATGTTCCAAAAATGAATTTAATAAAACTGAATATTCGAAATCGATAAAAAATTTGATTGGTTTAGATTCTATTGAACCCCCTATTAACGGAACTTTTGTACCTCATCATTTTATAATGCATCATAATGTTTTAGAAAGATTTATTCGTTTTATTGAAAAGAGAAACGGTGATAGAAATACAAACATAGAGTTATGGATAAAAATACTTATATCATTATCGAAAACGTACTATCGGTTTAGTGAATATAAATGTTTGGCTACTTTTATGCAAACATATTTTCCTGATTTGTTATTATTTTATCCGTTTGAATTATACGGTAGAAATGGCATACGTTATAGAGATTCCAGTGACATTATGGGAAAAATAAAAGATTTTTGTAAAATAAATAGTGATATGTCTTATCATAAATTCAAAGAATTCGTCCAAGTCAACTATGATTTTGGACCATCCTATATTCAAATAGAACATGTGGATGTGTAATTTATAGTTTCATTCTTATAAAATATATAAAGGTTTTATAAGAATTTATATAATAATGGAAAAAGAGGAGATATGTTACTTAAAAGCCGATGATAATAAAATCATCAATGAAAAATGTATAAGATGGGTAAAAAAAATAGATCAATGTTTGCACGTTTGTAATAAATCTGAAGGATGTGAAGTTGGTATTGGTACTCATAAAATATGCAAATTGAATAATCCTGACAGTTACGATAAACTGAATAAACATTTTGAATAATAATTTTATCTATATATATGTATGTATCGATTTTGCCGTTTTTTTATGGTTTAATTGATTCGAATTTTTTCTTGATTTTTTCTTTTCTGACTTGTTGTTTTTTTTGGATTTCTCATAACTGTTATCATTTGCATTTACTTTTTTAAGTAGTTCATTGTAAAGGTCATCCGAAATTTCGTTGTCATTATTCACATCCACTGCAGGTGAATTATTAAAGTTTTTATGTTGGTTTTTATGTAGGTTTTTTTCTTGTTTATAAAATAATCCAAAAGGCACTGCCATTGTATTCATATTTTTGTGAGTGTTATCACCACCAATCATGTTATCTTCATCATCATCAGGATGTTCACCGTATTCTGTGATATTTTTTAAAAGCATTGATTCAAGTACAAACCCACCCCCAGTTATTGTACCATCGTTGGATCTTGAAAAAACCATATCATGTTCTTTCATAAAATGTTCTTGGTCGGTTTTTTCTTCTAGTAAATCATTATGATTACGATTAGGCATAATCTTAAAAATATATTTATATTATAATTATATTTTTATATCGTCTATTACCAAAAATACATTTTGGTTACGTGGTTTTTATTTTTCGTTGTTGGTATTATAGTATCGTTTTAATTCTGTAACGGTCTTTGTTTCTCTCCTCTTCTTCAAATAATCTACTATTTTTTTGACCTGTTCTTCGTTTTTGATAATTTCAGACAAGCAAGTTTCTACATAGGTAAACGTTAATGGAGATGTTGTATGCGTATTAACTAGTTTAAGACGTCCATCAGTAATAGTAATAACCGTGTTGGTAGATAATTCACCAGTTGATGTTAATGAATCAAGTAATGTGGATTTTTTCTCTCGAAGTTCTTTTGCTTTTTCTTGGACTAATTTATATTGGTTATCTAGCAATACCCACTGTTGTAGTTGTTTCTCGATATTTTTATCCATAATGTAATTAAATTATATTTGTTTTTTTGTTTTTCAACAAATATAATTTTCCATTTTAGTTTAGTTTAGTTTAGTTTAGTTTAGTTTACATGACACACATTTATTTTCTGTATCTTCTGGTTCTATTACCTTTGGAACCTCTATTTGATTTTGATCTAGGTCCATAATATTGTTGTAATCCTAAAAGTACTAAAGGTGCTACTGCCTCACCGATCATTTGATTCCAGACACCACCTCTTTGGAGTTGGTTTTTTCTTGATCCACCATTTTGTATTTGCATTGCACCGGATTGTGATGAAGCCATAATAGCAGGATTTATATTTCTGTAATCTAATCCATTACTCATTGCCATAGCAGGACTATCTGAATTTTGCATTTGTTGATTAAATGTGCCAACAGTGGCAGGTTCGAATGCGGCTGCACCATTTCCGTTTGATGTAAATGTAGCTGGACTAAATGGATTATTACCGGAATATCCACCTTTCATCATTCTACGTCCACGTCCACGTCTGTGTCTGTGTCTTCTTGAACTCATTTTTTTTCCATGTCTTTTTGTATGTGTCATCTTTGTTTTTGCTTGTATATTATACATTATACGTATAAAAAAAATATATTAAGAATGTTTAAATAATATTGATTTATTACGAACTAAATATAATAACAAAATAATATTTACTAAAATAATCAAAATATTAATTAATATAAGTGATAAACCTATATACATGTAGGGAGTCATAATACTAACAATTACATCCATTATGGGAGTTAAAAATGTTTTTATTTCTTTTTTAATATCTTCCCTCTTCAAAAGTGCTAAACATTGATTTACCAATGTATCTTTCATTCTAATGTAATAGAATTAATTAATATTATTTTTTTATATTTTTTGCGTGTCGATACTATATAATTTTTCTATAGAACCAATAAATATCAATTATATGGAAAATATTTTTGCACCCGATGAAAATTTCAAATTTGATAATATTACTTTAGGACAACCCAATGCTATTCAGGGTGGTGCATATTTCACTAAAATATTATGCAACAATAAGTCACTTTATATTCAATGTCCTAAATGTGTATCAAAACAAGGTATTATTAAAAACGGAAAAAAAATGTATATCGATTTGTTGTTTAATCATAGCGACGAATCGATTATCCAATGGTTTATCAATTTAGAAAGTACATGTCAAAAACGTATATATGACAAATCAAATGAATGGTTTCAAAACCCGCTTGAATTAACTGATATTGAATCCGCATTTAGTAGTCCTATTAAGGTTTATAAATCATGTAAATACTATTTGTTACGAAGTAATATCAAAACCAATTATTTAAATGGAAATCCAATCATAAAAATATTTAATGAAAATGAAGAAAATATCAATGTTGAAGATATCAATGCGGAAACCAATTTCATATCTATTTTAGAAATACAAGGAATTAAATTTACTACACGTAATTTTCAAATAGAAGTAGAAGTAAAACAAATTATGACGATGAATGTAGATATTATATTTGAAAATTGTTTAATTAAAAAGCATAGTAACAATGTTGAATTAATACAAGAGACCAAAAATAATAAACTGGCCGATGACGGTATTGACGAGATTGAAGTTGTAAAGGGTCCACTAGCTCTAGGCGATACAGTGATTGCAGTTGACGATATGAATTCAAATCTAGAAGAAATTACAGAACATGTTTTTCACAATGATAGCGACGATGAAGATGATAATGTCGACAATGAAGATAATCTGACAAATAGTATTGCGGATAATATTTTAAATGATATAATAGAAAATTCAAAATCCAACACAAATGATACTCTAGGAATAGTTACGAATGGTCCAAATAATTCAAACGAATTAACAATTGATTCATCTTCGCTTAAATCTACAACTTTGGACCATTTGGACCATTTGGATGAATTGGATGATTTGAATGAAATCACGTTAGATATTGAAGAATTATTACCAGAAAATACAAATACTTTAGAAATACCTGTTATAAAACTGAAAAAACCGAATGAAGTTTATTATGATTTATTTAATAAAGCAAAAATAAAGGCGAAAGAAGCAAAAAAAATGGCAATACAAAGTTATTTAGAAGCAAAAAAAATAAAAGAAACATATTTATTGGTAGATGTAGATTTAAGTGATGTGGATGAGTATGAAGAATAAAATTTACAAAACAATAAATAAAAATCTCAAGAAAACATCAAAAACAAAATCTACTCAAAAATAAATAAAAAGTCATCATTCATATTTATATGAATTAAAAATAATTTTTCAAAATTATTTTATCCTTAATTTTATATAACGAGCATGTCAACTTTATTTAAAAAGACAAAGACAGAACATATATTTGTTTTAGTCATATGTTTATTTGTAGTAATTTATTTTATTTTCAAATTTTACAAACATTTAGATTCTAAGGGTAAATCCGGATCAGAAAAATACGGAGCAACAATGTCATCACAATATGGTAATAGCAATAAACAACAAACCGGAACGTCAAGCGGTATGAATATCCAACAAAATCTTAATAATAATGTAGTGTTACCATCTAGTGCTGATGCTTTACAAACTGATATAACTCCTGCTCCAGTTATGCCAGGAACACAAACTAGTATGCCTGGTCTCCCAACTTCATGTTCAAAACCAAATATCCAAAATCCTGTTGAATTATTACCAAAAGACGCCAATAGCCAATGGGCTTCCTTGAACCCAAATGGAAAAGGTTTCTTATCCAATATTAATTTATTGAATGCTGGATTCAATATTGGTATTGATACTATTGGTTCAAGTTTGCGTAACGCCAATCTTCAAATTCGTTCCGAACCAGTTAATCCACAATTGAATGTTGGTCCATGGAACCAAAGTACAATCACACCTGATTTCATGAGACCACCTTTAGAGATTGGTTGTGGATCACAATAATACTATAATAACAAAGTAGTGTAATTTACATATTTTTCATTTTTAATGCAAAATATATAAAATAACTTGATTATATAAAATAGGTTTTCATTATAGTTAAATTATATTTAAGCATATAGATAGATAGATAGATCAAATGACAGGTATGCAGATTTTAGGATATTTATTTGTTATATTAATTATTATTCTATGTTTAAGAATATATTATGAATCCGATTCTTTTCAGCTCAAATGTATTATATCCGGTGTAGATGGTAATCGATATTGCGTTCGGGATCGTAATAAAGTAAAACCCGCAGCCAATTTGTTGGCTACTGTCACTACAAAATGCAAAGATTTAGTCAATTATGTCAATGAAAAATACCCAAATGATCCAAAAGTTCAACGTCTTGTAAAAGGTTTCAATCCAAAAAAAATAAGTGAAACATTACCTAACAGTGAATTGACTGCATATAGTGAGAACAAAGGAGAGAAACTAGCATTTTGTTTAAATAAAAAGAAAGAAGATGATAACAATTTAATCGATATTAATACACTTACGTTTGTAGCGATACATGAATTATCTCATATTATGACTGTTAGTATTGGACACAAACAAGAATTTTGGCAAAATTTTAAATTCTTATTGGAGAATGCCAAAACAGCGAATATATATGAGCCTATCGATTACAAAAAAAAACCAAAGGAATATTGTGGTATGAAAATATCAGACAATCCATTTTATGATTTATAATGGATACGTGTCTATTATGTAATTGTTTCTAAAAATAATTAAAACTATTCTGTCTATAAAAAATAGACAGAATATATATGACAACCATTGAAAAGACATTACCAGCATATAAAATAAATCATTTGGTTAAACAAGATAAAATTGATACAATATATGTTTTTTATGGTAACTTTCCGAATGATATAAATTTAAACGAATTATTTAAAATGGAACCAAAAAATGAATTATTTTATCCTGAAATATTCAATGAAGAAGAATTAACTAACATTGAAAACAATAATATAAATGTTGTTTTTCTTTCGCAAAAAATTCATTTCGATGATTCAATTGCAACAATTAAAATTAAAATTATTAGTGAACTATCTATAATTTCTTATAAAAATTTTACTTTAGAGGAAATGTATTTATTTTGTATGAAAGAAGAAACGCTTGATACTATTTCTATTTATGAAACGTTGACACAAAACAAACGGTTTGGATTAACCAAAACCAGACTTTATAATTTTTTATTAAATATTATTCGCGATAGCCAAGGAAATAGTGTTACAATTCAAATCCCAGATGAAATAAAAGATAAAACTGTATTTGACTATGATGATGTAATTTCATTAAATATAGATGGGAAAACATTTTGGATGAATAAAGCTATCGGACAAAAATATTATTTGATTAACAACGAATATCCATACGTATATAATCCATTTGACAATAGAAATAATGACTATTTTATCGAACGAACGAAACGCGCTTTAACCACATCAAATAGCGAACTTTTATTAAATACAGGAAAAATAATTAACAACAATATTTATTTGTGTTTGGCTTCAGATGTTTTAAGTAACGTACAATCTGATCCTTCTGTTACTAGTAACAGTGATGAATATATAATTAAAGTCTATTATCCATTTTTATTTTCCAACAATATTTTCTCTCTAACAGATCTAGATAGAGAGCGTGAAAACTTGTCAGAACTCAATAAAGATTTGTTAAATCCTACAGTTATCGATTCCTTTAATATCACTAATTTGTTTTATGATGTGTATAATGAACGAAAAAACGAATTAAAGTATGAGAAAACAGGGATTACACATATAAGAGCTATCATACATCCGTCTTATAATACACATATTCCTATCGATGTAATTTTTAAATTATTACATGCAACAAAAGATGTGCCTTTAGTGAAATATAATCCTGCATCTAGACAAGAGAATATGTATAGACTTTACACTGACAAACTTTCGGTTGACGGTAGAAAAATTCCATATTTAAACAAGGCGACTATTTTAAAATTAGTTAAAACATTGGGTAGTGATAAAATGGTTTCTCTCTACATTGAAGATTCAATCAATAACAATCCTTATACAATTACATGTGAATTTGAGAATAACGGGATAATTTCTATTGTCGGAAATTTCAATCAACCAATTGATTTGAGCGAGATCAACGTTCTATTCAAAAAAATGGTGAATCCAATTATTAACAATTTGAATGATTTTCTACAACAAAATGGTTACAAAATAAATTTATTTGATTCTCTTGACGGGGATAATATTGAAGTGAGTAATTTAAAGTATGAAACTACTATTGAAATTGATAAAAATATTAATATAAGAGAATTAACAAATTGTATTTCTACTATTTTTGTTGTTGAATCGACTGATGTTACAAATGATATTCAATTACGATTTAAAAAAGTTGCGAATTTTAACAAAGCAACTAGTCAAGAAGCATTTATTATTGAGAAACAAAACGAAGGGTTACGGGGTGCTGAAATTGTTGATGCATTATTACAAAGTTATCCTGAAATGTCGAGAGATGATGCTATTAATTTGTTTGAAAAAATTGTTAGTGAAGCAGAATTACAACGCACCGCAAAACGAAAAACGATTACTATTCGAAATAACCCAGGGTTTAAAACAAATATTCATTTGAATAAAGAAAAAGGTGTTATTACCATTACAATGGAAAATATAAACAATATTAATTATTTGCAAACAGTTCCTATATATCTGGATACTATGGTGCGTTTAACACAAAACACAACAAGTACAGGATTTCCATTAGAAAAAATAAATGAATTATGTTTTATGTCTAAGAATAATGAAAAAGAGCTGGATACATTAAATGTAGCATTAGATGACATTATATCAGCATCTGAATCTTCATTAATAGAGAATGATATGAATAAAGAGATTAATAAATTGGAATTGGAAGACATTGAAAAGGAAGAAACAAAGAGTCAGATTGGTGATGATGATGATGATGATGAGGTAGATAATAATATAGAAAGTGAAAACGACCAAAGAGAAGCAAAAGAAAAAATTGCGAATGTTTTAGACATGTTTTATGGTGATTATGAAGATGAAGAAGAAGAAAGCGAAGAAGGTGTAAACCCAGTGGGGGGAAGTGGTAATGGTGAGTTGAAGATGCCTCTAGAAAATAATGTAAAAGATATAGTTGGTATGAAATTGAGTAATCCATTTTTATTTCAAGAAAGATTGGTAAATCGTGAACCAGTATTAATTTTAAAAGAAGCAGAAGGAAAATTCAATCGATATTCTAGAACATGTCCGTCGACTACTCGTCGACAACCTGTTATATTAACGCAAAGTGAATTAGATAAAATAAACAAAGAAAATGAAGGATTTTTACAAGAAGAAGATGTTATTAAATATGGATCGAATCCTGATAATAAATATTATTATGTATGTCCCAGATATTGGAATTTAAAAACAGATACGTTAATTACACCCAAAGAAATTTCTGACAACCAGTTGGAAGATAAAATAATACCAAAAAATGAAAGAACTGTTCCAAAAGGAAAATACATTTATGAGTTTTACAATCCTCCAAAAAATGATCCCAATTATAAACATTATCCTGGATTTCAAGTAGATAAACACCCAAATGGGTATTGTTTGCCATGTTGTTTCAATAGTTGGAATACACCAAAACAATTGGAAAGAAGAAAAGCGTGTTCTGAAAATGTAAAACCTGATTTTGATAAGGAAACCAAGGATATTGCAAAAACAATAAAAAATCAAGAAATACAACAAAAAGAAGCTTCTTTGGAGGTTTCCGCTCAAAATGAAAATATTGACTTTGGAGAGGATGAAACTGAACCAAAGCAAAAACAACAACCAATGTCGCAACCACTATTACCAGAAAAACCATATAAAAAAGAAAAGGCGCCTGAATTAGAAAATTATGTTATTGGACCTGAAAAATTCCCTATTTCAAAAGGTCGATGGGGGTATTTACCTACTGCTATCCAAAAAATTCTTATGGAGGTAAATTATAAATGTCAAATTAGTAAAAATAATACAAATATTCGACCGGATCACACTTGTTTAGTCAGACATGGTGTAGAATCTGATATAAATCAATCTTTTATAGGATGTATTGCGGATGCAATCTTTTTTACCAAATTGGATGAAAACAAACAACCGATGCAAATACCTACCATAAAAAAAATGAAGGAAATTATTATTGACTCTTTGTCAATTGATTCTTTTCTTACTTATCAAAACGGCGTTCTCGTCAATACATTTATGGTTGATGTGGGTATGAATGTTGAAGTGGATAGTAAAAAAATAGAGAAATACAAGGATTCTACTTTGTATAAAAAAACAAGTGATGGCAAGTTTTTTAATAAAGCGATCAGTTCTTTTGAAAATTTCATTGATTTTTTAAGGAGTAGTGATAGTATAATAGACTATACTTATTTATGGGATATTGTTTGTCGTCCAAACCCTCTTTTATTTAAGAGTGGGATCAATTTAGTTATTTTAGAAATTCCCAATAATGACATTACCAATAACGTCGATTTTATCTGTCCTACCAATCATTACTCCAATCATTTATTTGATGGTAAAAAACCAACATTGGTTTTGATTAAACAAGAATCTTTCTTTGAACCTATTTATTCATATCGATTCAATAAATCCAATGAAACATTGTTTGTTGGTAAATTATTCAGTGAATACGATACAAAACTATCCGTTACAATGCGTGATTTTTTCAAAAAAGTGGTAAAACCCTACATGCAAAATATGTGTACGCCTATTCCTAGTATCCCCAACTTATATAAAATGACTCAACCTATTTTACTAGACGATTTGATTCACCATTTGGATAAAATAAACTATAAAATAGTAAACCAAGTCGTAAATTATCAAAACAAAGTAATTGGCGTAATTGTTATGGAAGGTAGGAAAGGGCACGGTTTTATTCCATGTTTCCCTTCCGCTATCAATGATAAATATGATTATCAATTCATGACTGATAAAGATATATGGAATACATATACAGACACGTTGGCATGTCTATTAGATGTTTATAGAGAGAGCAAAGGAAAAATACCATGCAATCCTATTTTAAAAATAGTCGAAGATGAAATGATAGTTGGATTTTTGACACAAACAAATCAATTCGTCCAATTATCTCAGCCTGTTTCTATTGCAAGCGAATCAGTAAAAGATGATATACCTTTATTGAAAGATCAGCATTATGTTGTTACTAATGTCAGTGATACGGACGCGGGTAGCGATGAAAAAACACGCCAATTAGAAAATGTGGATGTTACCATTGCATTATCGAATCGTGTTGATTCTGAACGCGTTGAATATATAAAAAAAATCAGAATGGAATATGAATTTTATCAAGTGTTTCGCACAACTATACGAATTTTATTAAATGATTATGAAAATATCAAATTGCGTGAATCTATTGAAGATGAAGTCAAAAAAACTTATGTTATGTATCATTCAAAAATTGAGATTGTCAAAAAATTATTAAAAGAACTGGTCGAGAGAAAAAGCACGGTTATTTTCACCGACAATTATAATTATGATATGATTAAAGAAATAACTACATGTGTTACTCGATCGAGTAGTGAAGGCGTCGGCGAATCTGGAGAGAAAAATAAATGTTCTATGAAATCACCTCTTTGTGTTGTATCTGACAACGGAAATACATGTCAGCTTATCCTTCCTAAAAAGAATCTTCTTACTGGTAAAAACAATGAATTAATATATTATGAAAAAATGGCGGACGAATTAATTCGATACATACGTATCAATAAATACATTTTTGAACCAAAATCTTACTTATCTTTTGAGAATATGGGGTACAATTTGAATGATGATGAAATATTATTGTTTCAGTCCTTGTTGACACAAGAATATTTTGAAGGACTGATTCCAGTGATACAAAATAAATATGTAAAATACAATAATTATGATTCTGTAGAACCAATTTTAACAGAGTATTATGACAATACTGTAAAATATGATCCAAATACACTTCTCGTTTCTGGAGTCGCACCCTCACCCGCACCCGCACCCGCACCCGCACCTATTAAAGTTCCAAATGTACCGGTACAACCATCTGCGTTGACACCTCCCCCATTGTGTAAATCCACCATTAACAGCAAAATATCATCAGGAATATGGAAAAGATGTTTCCCATCTGTTTGTGGTGAAAAAGAATATGAGAAAACAGTCGAATGCACGTTTCAACTATTGGTCGACATTGGTATTAATTCAACAATTAATTCAATACGCAAACAATTGTATGATGAATATAAAAAATATTTACCAACATATGAAGGTCAAATATTAGATATTTTAATGGTCCAAGGGAAAAAATCGTTGGTAGGGCGAGTAAAATCAAAAATGATAACGTTTCATGATTTGTTGTTTTCTGAAAGTTATTATTTGACGACACTTGATTATTGGATTTTATTAACAAAATTTCGGATATCCAGTTTTTTCATTTCTTCTAAATTTTTATTTGATACTAAATACACGTCGAATAATATGTTGGTTTTTGATGATAGGAGACAGGATAAATTTGTATTCATTGTTATTCCTGGAATTGTCAATGACGCTGTTCCTGCATATAAATTAATTGTCAATAAAAAAGAAAATGAAAACGTTTTTATATCGATAAAAGAATTCAATGATTGTGAAGGTAGGAATGATTTAATGACGAGTGTTGATCGATATGATTTTGGTAGTAATGGTGTAGAACAATACATTAAAAACTTTACTAGAGAGAAAACCACCGTTTATAAAAAGAAACAACCTATTTTGGTAATGGATGAAACACCCGAACAAAGTGAAAAAAAAGACTCTGAAAATGGAGAAAGTATATCATCATCAAAATCTATTGAAGTAACGTCTCCTAAAAATGTGAATGCTCTTAGAAAAAAAGCTATTGGTACGAAAAAAAATGTTATTAAAAAAATTGTAAATAGAAGACAACATACTGAGAAAAAAAAGAATACTGATATAGGTTTGAAAAAACCATTGTTAATTATAGCAGAAGAGTAAATGCAAAATACAAACTAATGTAAATTAAATTATATAATATAAGTAATGTTTCTCTTTTTATAGGATAAGGCCAATAAGGTAATAGTAGAATAGTTAAATTTGCTATGCATAACAAGAATAATGAAATTATACTTATTCCTCCATATTTTTTGAAGTTTATTAATACAATTAATAATGATAAATGTACTAATGTACTAATAACAGCTGTTCCAATACCAATATTATTTTCAATGTAATTATAATAAGTGTCAATTGTACCGATGATTCCTATACATACAATATGATATAACAAATATTTACGTGTATTAGGTATATATATATATATTACACAAGCAAGTGGTATCAAAAAATAAGATAATTGAAATTGAAATCTACGTTTAAAAATTGTGTTATTAAAAAACATATTATATATTAAATTATATATATAATTTATTTGGCATAGGGAAACAATAATTTATCGATTGTTGTTCTCACACAAAATAATCTGTGTAGTATTATTCCTAATACAAATAGTATAACACTCACCCAAAAAAATGATTTTTTGAATAGATAAGATATTATATATGCCACTAGTAGTGTAAGAAGCACATCTACAATCGAAATATTGAATATTTTATAAGAATGAGCTCCTTTCCCTGGTTCTCCTAATATATTTTTGTACTTGCACAAATTCATATTTTTATATTATATCTGAATATAAAAATATGTTATAAAAATGCGTATAATGAAGCTATAAAACAACAAATATGTAACATTCCATGACAATAAATATGGTTCGAACAACACCATTCTCTTGATGAATAATAATTGCTCATATAAAATGAGAAAAATATACCAAATAAACTAACTATATATGAATAAAATAAAACCATTGAAATTTGTAAATTTTTACACAATAACGTATAAATTATAAAATAACTAATTGAAAATTTGGCAACATATGCATCTACCCTATGAACTATTGAATATTTTTTTGGGTTATTCCAAAACAATTGTGACATTATAATTGAAGCCAGTAAACATAATCCCAATAAAACTTCATGAATATTTTTTTTAGAATTTATTATAAAAAAAATAAATGATATAAATAATAATAAATTTGTTATTTTTAAATATTGTGGTTTTGTATGTAATTGTATTTGCATTGTGTGTTGACTATATTTACACCATAATAGGTCTTTATATTTTTTATATAATATTTTAAGAGGTCAGGTCAGGTCAGGTCAGGTCAGCGGTTTACATGAACCCTGGGTTGTATTCATTGTCTCCACCCATATCACTGAATTTTATACTTACCACATTATTTTGTACCATCATGTTCTTTGTACTGCATAAATCTCCCGGTTCTTCTATTTCTCCGAAAGCTTCCTCTATCATTTTTTCGTCTTCTGTTTGGACGTATTTCATATTTTCTTCTAACTTCATCATTTCATCCAAATCCAAAACAACTTGGAAAACACTTGTACCATAAAATCCTTCTTGGCCCATCATGACATTCGCTGAAATACCTTTCATTGTATCCAACTCGGCATGTTTTGCCGCCTTCAAAAACATTTCTGGGGTCTCTTCAAACGATGCTTTTGCAATTGGACCAATATTATCATTATTGATACCATGTCTAAAGATTGAGATCATTTTACTTGTTGCTGTCATTCTATCACATAATACACTGAAATGATGTGAATTAATATAGGTACCATCAAATTCTATAACATCTACAATTTCATTGTAAATGGCTTGTCTTGCCGCTTCAATACCTAATACATGGAATATCTCTACAATATCATTACTAAATGTACGGGTTGGATCAATATAGTCCAATGCTAAAACGTCCATCATATTTGTACCTACTGTATCTAACACCCATATGTCTTGTTTTTTATAAACACCCGAATTCTCTACCACATTATCCTTGATCTTTCGCAATATTACTTTGTTGATTCCTTTAATACCACGTAACACTATGTTTTGTAATAACTGATCTTGGAAGTTTTTCAATATATAAATGTGATCGGATTGATCTAATGGGTTGGCTGATTTTTTACCTTTACTGCCTTGTTTTATTACATTATTCATACGAATTCTGAATATCAATTTATCGTCGTTGTAGTCTGAATATATACAATTGATTTCATCTCCATAACTATTTTTCAATGTAAAATTAACATCATCCATGGTTATATTTTTCTCCAACATCACATTTGGATCCATCGTCATTCTTACAATCCATTTTGATTTTTCATTGGTATCGTCCATCAAAGACACGTTGTTGCATTCATCAATCATAGACTCAAATTTTCTATATTGTTCTATCGTTGTTTTGTCTTCGTTAATCAGAGTATTTAAATCATCTGGATCAAAACATATTTCAACGGATTCAACTATTTCTTCCAATTTGGTGTGTTCTATCATATACATAATTGCACTGGCTTTTTCTTTGTCGGTTTCATCTTCTCGGTTCAAATAAACGGTGAGTGAAGGGTTCTTTGGTTCGCTCGATAATGACAGAATTTCTTCGATTCTTGGAACACCACGAGTTACATTGGATTTAGAAGAAACGCCTGCAAAATGAAAAGTGTCGACAATCGCTAGACCATTATAGGTGTTAAAGTTTCTAGTATCTGCTACGGTAAGATCATATGCATAATTTGTTGTATTAGATACTTCTTCAATAGTTTTAATTTTATCAAATATGACACCAGAATACATGTCATCTCTTTTTTGAAATACCAATTCACCATCTATTTCATTTGGAATAATAGTAGCAATTTTATGTATATTATATTTATATTCATGGTTTAATAGTTGTTTTAGATTCTCTTGTTTGTATTTTATTTTAATATTTAACATAGAAGCCAAACTATGTATTTGTGATCCAGTTATAAATAAATTATATAACTGTTTAATATTTTTACTACCGCGGTTATTGGTTTCTTGTTTTTTATATTTTGTAATGTAACTGTACGTGTTTAATATATTCAATATTTGTTGAACGTCTATTAAAAGATTTTTAGATACAGATGACATTGTGATTATTTTTTCTTTTGTTTTTACCGACCCATCCCCACCAATATAAGCATCCAAAAATCCCAACAAACATTCTTTGTTTGAAAATATTATCTTATCTGAAACGAATTTATTATGACTTAATTTACCGCATAAATTTTCCAAAATATGACATAAAACTGTATTATAAATTCTCAAATCTTGACTAGTCCATCCTTCTTTATTTTTATTTTCATTTTTGTATATTTTTGTTG